>Ga0209489_103657_pt1 | contig 29567 bp, 16 predicted proteins | sample SiratrowhiteBW_FD_187527 | JGI IMG/M metagenome (GOLD analysis project Ga0209489, IMG submission 187527) | Root nodule microbial communities of legume samples collected from California, USA - Siratro white BW (SPAdes) (version 2) | ecosystem: Host-associated > Plants > Roots > Nodule | place...
CAGATGTTACATCTGCGGGAAGAAGGGACACTTCGCCAAATCCTGTCCCAACAGCACTGAAAAATCTGCAAGGATAATCAAAGCCTTACAGATCAGTGAAGAAGATGACGTCGAATCACTTTATAGCGAACAGGAACAGCCCAATGCAGACACCGTGTTTGGCATCGACGTCTCAGAAAGCAGTAATGCCGGATCTACTGAAGGATCCAGCAGTGATGAAGAAGGACCACAACACTTTCCCATTTTGTCCTTCGAACAAATCACCAAGGTAGAAGAACAGTTTTACACTAACACACCGCCATCGCCAAATATTGAGATTTACGTTCTTCCAACCAGGTACGATGTACCAATTAAGGTGATCGCCTTTTTTGACACCGGAGCTGCTAGAACAATGATGAATCCCCGAATTCTGCATCCAGATTTCTGGGAACAACAGAAGACTAAATTTAAGACAGCCAATGGAAAAACTTTTACCACAAAGCTAGTCACAAAGCAAGCCATTAGAATTAGGATATTCCCTGACTGCACCATTTACACCAAGGTGATCGGAACAGAACTTCCAGGTAAAGATATTCTCATTGGCATGGATGTCTATACCAAACTAAAAGGTGTACAGTTATTATCCAACGGAGTCAGATTCAAGAAAAGTTTCAAGCCATACAATCCACTAATGAAGATGTTCAGCTTGGCAGAAACCTCCCCTGAATACAAAGAGTTTAAGGAGAAACTCTTAAGGATGTGTGCAGACAGTCATGAATTATTCCAACATCCAAATCCTCTTTGGAAAAATTAGGAGTTCTTTGTTCAGTTACCATTTAAATTAAATGAAGACATCAATCCCACCAAGGCGGTTCACTCTGGGATGTCCTCCAATGACAGACAGTCCGCCATGGATGAGTGCCAGAAACTCCTGAAACTAGGATTGATTGAGCCCACAACATCAGATTGGGCTTGCCAGGCCTTTTATGTCGAAAAAAGGTCAGAAAAGGTCAGAGGAAAGAAAAGATTGGTCATTGACTACAGACCACTTAATCTTTTCCTGAAAGACGACAAATTCCCATTACCAAAGATATACACACTGTATTCGTATATCAACAATGCAAACGTCTTCTCAAAGTTCGACCTAAAGTCTGGATTTTGGCAACTTGGGCTTGACCCAAAAGATAGGACCAAGACAACATTCTGCATCCCGAATGCTCATTTCCAGTGGACAGTCCTGCCCTTTGGACTGAAAGTCGCACCATCACTATTTTAGAAGGCCATGACCCGTATCTTTGAACCCATAATGGCTTCAGCTCTAATTTACATAGATGACATTCTCCTGTTCTCTCCAGACGAAAATAGCCACAAAGAACTATTGGAGAAATTCTATCGGTTGTGTAACAAGTATGGCCTCATGTTGTCATCTTCCAAATCCCAAATTGGGACCACTGAAGTAAATTTTCTCGGAATGAAGTTCTCCAGAGGAAAATATTCTCCTCAGCCACACCTTGCAGAAGAACTTCCAAAATTTCCTGAGAAAGACCTGACTGTCAAACAAATCCAACAATTTCTTGGAATCATCAACTACATTCGGGATTTCATCCCAAATGTCTCGCAACATACCTCAAAACTTTCCAAGATGTTAAGAAAGGATGCTCCTCTTTGGGGCCTGAACAAACTGAGGCAGTAAGGCAACTGAAGCAGCTTGTAAAGAATCCTCCACCGTTAAAAATCCCCGGAGAAAGAAAAAGGATCTTGCAAACAGATGCAAGTGATCACTACTGGGGAGCTGTCCTGATTGAAGAAGTAGAAGGCCAGAAATTCTACTGTGGACATGCTAGCGGTCAGTTCAAACCCGCTGAGGCACACTACCACACCACCTACAAGGAAACCTTGGCGGTAAAATATGGAATTCAAAAATTCGATTTCCATCTCAGAGGACACGTGTTTAAAGTACAATTGGACAACTCGTCATTTCCCAAAATGCTCGAGCTGAAGAATAAGATCCCACCAAGTTCTCAGATCCTACGGTTGAAAGAGTGGTTCTCAAGATATAATTTTAAAGTCAAACACATCAAAGGAAAGCAGAACATCATCCCTGATTTTTTATCCAGACCAAGAGAACATTCAACCTATCAACAGGGAATCATATCAGAAAAGAAACCCTGCATCACCATCTTTTCCGATAACCATGATTATCCATTCATCATGATGAATGAAGCCTCCGTTTCAAAACAAAATTTTCATGAATTCCCTCCAGAATTAACCAAGGTCCAACCAATCACACTAGGTATTATAAAAACCTTCTCTCAAACTCATATGTTTCATTACCTGGCCACAACCATACAAGACCACCAGATCAAACCCAGACCTACCTGGTTTAATTCTTTTGCACCTTACTTAAATATTTTTCCCATCCTATTAGATAAAGCTTTTACTGATTCTGATATGTGGTACTTATGGTGTGTTACTACCCTGTATAAATACCCTATCATTTTTCCTACCCTTAAGCTGATCAGATATTTAGAAGGTCGTACCCAGAACACCCTGATATGTAAGTTTTTGTCATGGTTTGCTCCCGTTTCATGGTGGAAAAAACAAGTTCACAAAGAAGCAGAAAGACTTCATGTCTGGAAGAAAGACGAAGAAACAGGAAAGAAATTCGTCTCTCTTTTTACTATTCACAAACCATACTTCAAGCATCCTGATAAACATCTGTATACCCATAGCCAGGCTTTATCATATGCAACTTATCCAAGTCTAAGCAAGTTCATGCAGACCAACAAACCTCCTTTTTATAAAGAAGAACTGACTCTTCATCTGCATGAGATCAATGGTTCAAAAATAACTCAATACCCATCATCTTCCAGCTGCAACATGTTAAAAGAGATTGAATTAATCTGTCAACCACAATGGGAAGTTCCTCCAGAAGCAATGAGAGAAGAATTTAAATAAGTTCACACGGAAAAATTCCCGCCTAATGACACTCCAGTCTATACATCAAACTTGCTCTGACAAGAATGGAGCGAAATCGGCCCCTCAACAGAACCAGACGGTGAGTGCCCCTATCCGCCAGATCATGACATCTGGCAAGATTCTCAGACCCTTGGCCTGATCCAAGCACATGGAGTACCTGGCCCACACAGCAGACAAATGAAGACGCGTGGGAAACAAGTCAAAACGCGTGGCCTCCTTGGCCTACACCACCTAAATAAAAATCTGCTGAGTCATAAAGAGGGAGATTCGATATTATCTCCAGGAAGAAAAAGAAGAATCTACTTTTGACAAAGAAGAAAGTGGTCGCCTACTTTGTGTCTCGTCCCCTTTCAACTTTTACTTCATGTCACTTTATGATGACCATCAACTTTATGTCAGCCATCACCTTTACTTTAAGTCTTTTTTCACTTTATTTTATGTCAAGTCTATCTCATGTTGGATGAATTATTCATCTTTTGTCTCTAATGAGACCCCTCGAGTCTATATAAGGGGCTCATCACTTGTAAAATACCAAGAACGAAATAAGATCAGACTTTGCTTGTAAACTATGAATCTCTAAACTCTCTTCTCTTCTCTTCTCTTTCTCTCCAAAGCTCTCACGATGTAGACATAAGGCTCCGGGACTGACTGGAAGAGACATTCCAGGTAGTAATCGTATATAGGCTGAAAATTTGGGCTACGGCTTGTACCCTCATCATGATGGGTATACTAAGCTTTACGTCTCGCTATAACCTCAGGGATCCACTGTACTTTCGGGTATATCGGAAATAATCTGAGATAGCGTAACGCCCTCAACCAACGCCACGTACGATGAACTGGTATGGCAACGTAGATATGAAGTATGCTCTACACTTGCCTCTTATGAGGATCCTGTGTATCAGAAACATGTCTGAAGTATACCGCTTAAAGGTTCTTTCTCTTTATGAATTTCAGTTCTTTCCTTTTATGTATGGTTGTTCCTACTGTTATGCATACTGGTTATGGTTAGGCTGGGAAAAGAGTAGGCAAGAGGCCGAAGAAGTACCGGTAAGCCGTGAAAGTATGTATGACTGTTAGGAGTAGTTATACATGACTGGTGAGGTTGATATACATAACTGGAGAGATCCCCCACTTAGTGTGTAACATGCATGGTTGGTACGTATGTAGGATATCAAGTCAGCAGATTGGTCTCCTTTTGTTGCTCCATTTTGGCCAGCAGTGATACGTTCTGCGTTGACATGGAATGGCTTCACTTCACTCTTGCGCAGTGGTAAGCTCAACATTCATGGATCATTTACAATAATTAAACTAGGTGGATTTCAAATTTTTCTGTAAAAAATTAAATAAAAAATATTTATAAATTAAGTGGTAGATATAAAATATATATATATATTTAAAATATTGTTTTGTTGGTTGAAGATTATTTATCGTTAGAGAAAAAAACTTAATCAAAACATAATTTTTTATTTTTGTAATAATTAATTTAACTTATAAAAATATTATGTTATTGCTAATCTTTTATTTTTAATCATGTTTATGCCAATAAGAGAAATTCCAACATCTTATAAAGAAATATAGCGTATAAATTTTGTCTGAACGTGTGAGTAGAATTAAAAGGCTTTTGATTTTACACTAAAACCTAGAGAGCATGCATGTATAATGAAAGAATACATATAACTGCATGAAAAGGAAAGAGTAAGCTCTAAAGTTATTTTACAGTTGAAATATAAGAGAAGCAATAATTTATTAATTTTTAAATAAAAAGTATATATGCACCATAAGAAAGATTAATTATTAAAAACTATTATTTTACATCAATTTTCAGCTACCTCACATGATACATTGCTGTGCTTGTGGAACTCATTAGTGTTTTTTAATTTGATTGTTTTTTTTGTCCAGGACTAAAAACCATTAAAGGAGCTTTGGCTATGCCATTGATGATAAAAGGATACAAGAAGGATTTGATTAAGTTTGTCATCATTACATGTAGAAAGCCTGAATAATTAAGGGGATTATTTTTATAATTTTCAACAGGCCATTTATTGTGATAGTTGAACAAAATAAGAGAAGCCTATTGAGAGTGAAAGGGGTGACATGACATCAAATTGAAGATGTAAGACTGACTATTCATGTTCAGCTTCCATTAAGTCACCAATAATTTATTGATACTTCATATTTTTGTGTTATTTTGAATTTATTTGATTTAGTTAATGCCGTCTTCATCAAATAATATTTAAAAGATTCACATGTCACTGTCATCAACATCCATAACCATGATTATCATGCTATAAATAAGATAAGACCATGATCATTCCACCAATATAATTTGTTGTTTTAAGACAACAACCCAATACCATCTATTAAGGTGTATGTTGTCTTGTGATTGTAATTTATAACTTTTAGCTCTATACAAACTTTCATAATTGTTAATTACCACACAAATTATTACAAATAAAATAAATTGTAGAACACAATTTATTCATATAAGTAAATTTAACAACAAAATAAATTATATGTATAAATAGAAACATATTTAGTATGACCAAAAAGATGTTGAATATACTTTATAGATAACTATCTCATATAGTTTTCTTACATGTGTCAATACCGTATCACCTTTTCATCAATCACACTTTTTATGCATGCATTAAAATAATAAATATTTATAATTTTTACTTTTTGGTTGGACTGATTTGAGTTGATTTTTTAAAAAGATAGATTTGAGGGGATAAAAGTTGTTTGGTTGATCTGATTTGGGAGAATAGATGAGGAGAGATTTGCAGGATTGAATCTTCGCTCATCTAAAAAGATTTGCAGGGATTACAAAATACCCTTAACTTTAAAAATTACAAAACACTCCTTTAAGTAGGTTTAGGGTTTGTAACAATATATATTATATATGAAAAATAAATTGATTTATACCTAATTCTTCAAATAATTGATTTCAATAATTATATATATATTTTTTTCATTCATAATACTTTCATTTTTTCCAAAACAGCTATAATATAATTAATCTCCCTTCAATATACGCATACTCAATACAATTTATCCATTCATAATTATATTATTGACCTAAAATAATTAAATCACAAAAAATTATTTACTTTATAAAACAAATAATAAAAGTATATTATAAATATTATATTGTTTTCTATTTATTCTTCTTTTTTATTTTTTATCGATGAAAATATGTTTACTTGATGTTTAGTTGAAATAAATCAGAAAAAAATATTTTTGTCTTCTTATTTGATTTAATATATATGATGAAATTGAGAGGAGAAGATGTTATTTAAAATAATTTTTATTCATTTTAAAAACAATTTTATTTTCTTTTAAATATAAAATTATTAACACATAAAAATAAGGATGTTCAAGGATTGGATTAATTAAAATCATTATCAACCTACTAAAAAATATATAATTAGTTAATTCAGTTTCTATATTTTTTATATTAAAATTAATTTAATCTAATTCATTTTAATTTTTTACCATCTTATGCACAAGGGTTAATTAGTAATTTCAGAAATATATCAATTAAAAAAATAAAAACAAATCTATAACATCTATCAAATTAATCCCAAACCTTGGTAACCAATCCCTTCAAATCTTATCATCCATCAATTAATCCAAACAACTCTCTCATCCACACACAATTCACTCAAATCCCTTAAAATCCATTCTCTCAACCAAACAAAGCCTAAGTAACAATGATGCAATACTAATCTGATATGCAAAAATTAATTAATTAATAACTTTAATCTCCCTTTTTTTCATGTTATTTTTGCTTATTTGGATGAATCATATTAATTGCACTGAATAGTTGATGAACATTTTTTTTTTTGTTTTCATCATAGTTGAGGTTATTGGCTCTGTAAGAAATTGTCACTCCAATGATAAACATAACAACAAAAAAGGTGATGATATTTATATAGAATTTTAAAATTAAATTCAATGAATTAATGAAAGAAGGTATTGACTTTTATGAGAGTGATTGACTTTATGATAATTATTAATATAAGTAAGTCAATTCAAAAACATGCATGTATTAACTTAACATGTGAAGGTATACTACTGTGGTTTAAAATTGATTATAGACCATTTCAAAGACTATTCTGTCCTTATGATATAAAAAATACAGTTGAACTCAATAAGTTAAAATTATCTTATTAGTTTTATTAACTTTAATTTATTTCACTTATAATTTATCAATTGAAAATAAATTATAATATATAAAAAATATGTCACATTTTTCTCACAGAATGAACTTACCACAAATTACATTCTTCCAAATATAACTATAAGACAATATATTGCTTTAAGCTAATGGTCTTGAAGCCCAATAACTTTGGTCTCTTACCCATTACTCGTAACAGGCTACCAGGGCCGAAAAAGGAAAAAATGACTATACCTTTTGTATTATGCTTTGTTCGGCCTTATCCATTATGACTCAATTTTTTTTGTCGTTTTTATTTTTTCACAGAAAGTTCTTATTAATATTATGACTGTCTAGCACTTAATCCTACATAGTTCCTATTTTTATTAAATAACTTTAATTTACACTTTATTAACCAATAACAAACAATATTAAAATATTTATCTTTTTTTAATAAATAAATCTGTGTATGATTGGAGAGTGTGTGGACCATATAAATGAGTCATATGAGGGAAAGGAAGAGTGTTAAAGAATACATTTTTAATCCTTGGAGTACTTAACAACAAAATTAATCATGGAGTGGCACGTATCAGTAATTACCATAACTAATTTGGATTAATGCCTAGGAGTAATTCAGATCAGATAATTACATGCCGAAAGATATTAGATGATACAACATATGATAATATACTTCTTGAAATATTGCAGGCAGAAAAATATTTAGTAATATGATATCTGTATGTAATTTATTCAAACTTGTGCAAGTATATGTATATACAAATAGTAGAGAAAATAATATTGTCAGAAAAATTTGACACCTAATGATATTGGATTTTTCCAAGATTTTAATATAGCAGGACAGTCTACTGTTTTCAACAATATATATATATATATATATATTTATTTATTTTTTCTTAAAAAAATGTACTTTAGAGTTGCATAATAGTTTATACTAATAATCACTAAGTTATAATACATTTAAAAATAAACTTATTTAATATGCCAAATAAAATATTCTATTATGTATTTAAAAATATAAGAATTAAGAAATATATCAACATTTTCTCAAGTATTCACCTTTCGCTTTTTCTTTCTGGTCGTTGCAGCTAGTCTTGTCTTAGGTTCTGTCTGCTTTATAAGTATTTTTCTCAAAAATTTTAATGTACAATAAACATTTCTCTTACAAGTGCAGAGTCTATTGAGAGACTACTTCTTATACCCACCACTTGTCAAATAAAATTAATACACATTTATTTTGGTAATGAAACTGTAATTATTTGATACCACATGTTTGGGGTGGTGGTTAAATTTGGAGTTTTATAAAATTCTTAAATAAAAAAAAAAAGAAAAAAACATATATTATTGAGGTGTATGTGTGTGTATGACACAAGATGGAATAAAGTATGGTATGTTGAAGGTGGTTGCTGCGTGGAAAGGATCACCAAATTCTTCTTTTTCGCATATATGTATATATATTATATTCATTCATTTATTTATTTATTATTTATTTTTAGTATATTCAATTTTTTTTTTCTTTTTTACCAGTCAAATATTTCTTTTTGAGAAACCCATTCTCTCTCTTTCTCAGCCACTGTCTCTTGACTCAGTTCGTTAGCCGCTATGCCCAAAAACCCTCTTACTTTGCCTCCTTCCACTCTCACACTCCCTCCATCCTTCACCACCATGTTTTCTTAGACCTCTCAGGTTTTCTCTCTCTCTCTCTCTCTCTCTCTCTCTCTCTCTTAGTTTCTTCTTCTACTTTTTCCTTTTTTTTTCTGTCTTTTGTTTCTTCTTCTTTTTTTGTTGTTATCATTGTTGTTTTCTGTATGTTTTGGATTTTGGAAAACTGGCACTGCTCTGGGGTGGAACGTGTCTTGATTGGGTGACGATGAGGTTTGATCTGAGGTAGGAAATGGGAGGGAAAAAATTTATGGGAAGGGTTTAACGAATGGATATATATGGCTGAGATCTTTGTGGGAAATTTCGTGTTCTGTTTTTTGGGTTTTTCGAAGGTGTCGAACCGACAAGTGCCAATGTGTCTAAAATTTTATGTTGCCAGAAAATTGAAATCTGTCTCTGCAGGTTTTTTGGAATTTAGCAGGGAAACGGTGGCGGTGGAGTGAGCCCCAAATAGGAAAACAAAAGGGTCAGAAGAGGGGTTAATATTTCAGAAAAGAAAATATAAATATTAATATATTAGAATTATTTAATATATAATGTTATATTCATATATATAATGGATATATAAAGATAAATTTGATTTTCTATGGTGAATGTGGAAGGTGATATTAATGTAGTAGTGGAAATTTGAAATTATACACTGTGGAGTGAGTGTGTGTTTTGAAGATAATGAGATTTTGGTATTTGTTTGTGTAGATTTTTGGTGGACAACGTATATTGTTTCTGCGTTTTAAGATGAAACCACATGCCAACGGGATTTCTAGAGGTCATAAGGCAAATGGTACTCAAGTTGAAGGGCCTAACTGGCTTATTTTTGCTGCTGGTGCTTTGTTGAGTACCTTATCCATTCGCCTTGGTTACAAGTTGAAGCAGGCAATGGACTCAAAACCGAAGCAGAATGCAACTGCCATTCAGAAAGGTCATTATGTACTGATGGGGGGACACTATCTTTCTTGTTTTGTAGTTCTCCTCCCTTTTTATGTAGATGTGAAAATATATTTGATATTCAATTTGGATATGTATTTTGGTTTAAGTGGATTCTAACTTCATATCTTTTGGTGTTTCAGGAAATGGAAAACCCTCCAGCACAAAGAAATCTGCAGATTATTTTTTGCAGACTAATGGATATTCCCAAACACAAGATAATCACGGATGCTTCGGTTGTATTCCAGGTGGTCTACCATGTGGTTCAATTACGTATCATATTTGCTGAGTTTTGATGACTGGTTGTTTTGCTGTCTAATGCTTTTCTTCTTATTTAGAAGATTTATTTTTTCTGACTAGATTTTGTTTCTGAATTCGGAATCTTGTTGGATGATTGTTAATATTTGTCTGTAGGATGTTGAGCTTATTATTACCTGCTAAGACTTGTTGATTATGTTCTTTATCTTAGTCTATTTCCTCTACATCAAGTGTTAAGAGAGTGTTTGTGGAACATTTTCCACTCATCTTTATACCTGATGCCTTATGATGATTGGTGCTCATCAAATAATTTTTTACCGAATTGTCTTCCTTCAGTTTTGTTCTCATCTTATTTAATTGTTGTCTCTGCTCCCAGTTTTATATCACTAGCATTACTATTAAATGTCATCATTACATATGGTAGTAATAAACAGCATTCCATCTGAAGTTGGTAATGTAAGAAGTGGAGTGAAGTTTTTCTGCACTCATAAGATAGGGTGGGAATGGATGCTTCAATGTTCTAATTAAGCAGATCAGCTAAACGTTTTGAAATAAATTTTAGCTCAGTGATCTATAGCAATTGATACTTGACTATGTCTGCTTGCAGTTATGGAGATAAAACCTTTTATTTGGTATCGTCAGATTTTTTTTTCTTTACCAGCAAAGAGACGCAAACTAGACAAATAGTTCAGATATTTAAAGTAAACCTGGATTTACTTACTCTTAAGCATGTACAATTTGATGGACTTCCATTTGAAATTGACTGATCTGTCAGAGATTGTGTAAACTTTGTACATGAGTCACTTGCTAATAATTGGTGATCGTAGTTTGTGAATCTGATTCTACATTCTCTGTGATATTATTCACCTAATTCCTGTCATTTAATGTTCTGTTTCTCTGTGTCTTACCTAGATTTTAAGTATCAATGTGATATTGTTTTGGACAGGAACTGGTGGTACCGTGGAACTAAAGTGTCCACCAAATGGACAGATGCTGAATGGGTTTGATGGAGCTCTCCCATTGGTGACTGTTCCTGCTGCTGCTGCTGAATTTAGTAAGGAAAATGGCGCTATATGGGCATGCTCTCCTGATCATCATCTTGAGTTGCCTGCAAAGCCATTCCACCATTCAAACTGCTCAGATTCACCATGTGTATCAGAATCTGGTTCTGATATTTTTAGTAAGCGAGAAGTCATTCAGAAACTGCGGCAACAGTTGAAGAGAAGAGATGACATGATACTAGAAATGCAAGATCAAATAGCTGAATTGCAAAATTCACTCAACGCTCAGATGGGGCTTTCTTCACATTTGCAATTGCAGCTTGATGCTGCAAACAGGGACTTATTTGATTCCGAGAGAGAGATCCAAAGGCTAAGGAAAGCAATTGCAGATCACTGTGTTGGATATGTTCCCCATGACAAATCTTCCAAAGTGCCAACTTCTCCTGCTGAGATTAGAAATGGGTTTTTAAATGGGCATCTTGATGGGGAGAGTAATTCTGAGTCCCCTGAAAAACTAAGGGATGAGGAGGAGAGAGTTGAGTTGCTGAAAAGGCAAGTAGGAGAGTTGAAAGAGGTAATAGAAGGAAAAGAATACTTGCTCCAGAGCTACAAGGAGCAAAAGATGGAACTCTCTATGAAGGTCAGGGAATTGCAGCATAGATTGGATTCTCAGCTGCCTAATATTTTGTAGAAGCTGTCAAGTTTGTGAATACTTTGGTTCTTTTCATTTGACAAATCTTCACTGCCTTCTTCCTCATTCTTTATTTTCTCTGTAATTAGCTCAATATATTTTGAGTTTGTGCAATGTGTGCTGCTGATTAATGAACCAGAGGGCTGCATATTAAAAATGGCAAGATGAATGCATAAATAGAAAAATAGTTTTTTTACATTTAGAGTAAAAATATACAGTTGCCACTATACATGACAAAATAACACTTTTCCTATCAGTTTGTTGTTTTAGTACTAGTTGATCATGTGGGGTTTGTGTTGGTTGGCTGACAAAAAAGGACCATAGGTTGGAGATAGGGTCGTGGTGCCAAGACAATAATTTTGACATTAGTTTTGCAGTCAATATAATAAAAGAAAAATGCTTAGGAAGAAATTGAGGTACATAAAAAAATATTTTATAAAATCAACTCCTCTTAATAGGCCATTTCTTTCTTTCCAACAAGAAAATTTATATTCAAATTTGGGTCTTTAAACTCAGTTTAGTTGTTATGAAATTATAGTCTCAGTGACTTCAATTTTTACTACTATAAAAAGAAATTCATGTTGTCCTTTGTTATTAGGTGTATTCCTTTTGGGGTGTTAATTTAGGCAATATGTTAAATATTAGTTCAGAGTTGTTGGAAATTTGTTAATTGTTAAGTGTCAGTGAGTACATGGAGCTGTAGCAATTACAAAGGCCGTTGGAAAATAGTTAAGAATGAAGTTAAAATACAACAGCTGCAGTTTAAGACAATGCTTGTAACCATGTGTTGTTTTTATAAATAATTATATAAACATCATTTATCTTTTCTAAAGTAAAATAAATTAAAATTATGCTTTTAAGGATTATAAATAAAAGAATAAATATTTTCTTAAATCAAGCAAATCCCAGAAGAAATTATTGACCGTTTCTCAAATACTATATTTAAGATTTTATTAATTAATTGGTTATAATATAAAATAATAAATAAAATAAAATGGGATATTTTTGTGGATTTTGCATTAATTACCATATAGGAGAAATAATAGGATAAAGGGTTTTTTTCAGTTATATTCATTGGGATCAGGTAACACTGCATTAAATGCTAACAATCAAGCATCCCAGAATCTCTCCCTATCATCATTAAGATGTCTAAAACAAATTGGTCCCAGCCACTTATAATATCATTTCACCTAAGTATCAATCAATTTTATTAATTATTATAAAAAATTGACTAACTACTTTTATACAGTTTTTTAATTATATATTTTATTCACTAAAATTATCCTAAAAATTTGTTTATAATTCCATTTTCAGTTTCATTTCTATTAATAATATATTAAATTCATTTAAATATTAGTAAAATTATTTCTCCGTTACTGTATGACCTTCTTTTCAGAAAATGTTACAGTTTATTATAACACTATTTGTAATTGAAAGATGTGATCAAAATTTTTAAAATATCTTTGATTAATTTACACGTTTTTAAATATCATGTATACTAAACTTTCACTCTATTACTTTAATTTTAAATAGATTAAGAATACTTTCAGAATATCAACAAATTGTTAATAAATTTATTATTTTCAACTAGTTTAACTATTCTCTCCCTTTCTTATTATAAATTATATTTTAAAATAAATTGTTAGTATTTTTTATGAGTTACTTTAGATTTATTTATAATTTTAAATTTATTTTTAACGTTTACTCCTAATAAACAATATAAATAACTGTGTGTTGTATTAATAAAAGTGAAAAGAGAATTTTAATAATAATTTAATGTAAAAATAGTTACTTTTTTTGGGTTATGGGATCATATATATTATGTTTTACATCAAAGAATATCGAAAGTAATAGTTTTAAAGAGTGTGAAACACGAACTAGTAAGATTCCTATAAAGCTTTAATATACACCTTACTACTTTATTCTAAAAATATATGCACATTTTCTGTCATGATCAACCACAAGTTTAGCTCTCTAATAATCATAGTCCCTGATCACACTTTGGTCAATCATTTTTGTGTACCACAAATTCCCTTTTCAAGAATGATCAATTTATTTGTGATCATATTTTGTTAAAGAAATTTCGATTTATGTATAGTTATGATTTGTCATTTAGGATTAAGTTATACCACAGTTTTGTAGTTTCAAAAAAGTTTAAATAAATTTTTAGTATATGAAATTTGAAGTAAATTATTTTTTAATCTAAATTTATTTAAAAATATTATCTTTTAAATTTGAAAAAGGTTAGTTTTAATCTTAGCTATTAAATTAAGGAGTAAAAAAATTTAAAAAGTCATTTTATTTTCTTTTAGGAAACTAAACTCTTCTTTTAAAATTTTAGAGATTAAAATAAACTTTTTAAATTTGAGCAAAATAGGAAATTAACGACCAAAGTAAATTAAAGTGCCAAAAAATAATGAACTTGAAAAGATAAAGATAAAGCATAAAATATAACTACGCAGTAAAGTAAAATAAGAGAAACATAAAGAATGTTAAAGAAAAGAATAAAGTGTCAAAGATAATCTTTGATGAATGTGTTAAGATACAATGTGAAGGAATGTCTCCCTCAAACCCGTGAATACCATGTAACTGAGGAAATATTTTCAGTTATGGTTAATATATAAAATTCGAATCAAATCAAATAAATAGTTTCTAATTTGTTTTAGATTAGTTTTTAAATTATTATTATTACTATAAACTTATTTTACTATGCTAGTTATTATAAAGTTATTAAATATTATATAATAAAAATAAAAAAATGATTTAAGGTGTTTTTTTTTTATAATTATCATCATATTCACAATTTTAACTCGACTTTTTATTCATAAATAAATTAACAATAAATCATAGTTCAATATTATGGTATAATTCAGTATAATGATAAAAATAGATATATTTTAAGTACAATATAACTAAATTATAAATTATTGATTAAGTAACTTAAAACATATAACTTTATATTCATAATTTCATTCAATTTATGATTTTTTTATTTTAAGATTAAAATCAAACTACTTATTAAATTATCACTCATCACTTCAAGCTCTGTAGCTGTTATTAATGGAACATGAAACATCATATCAAGTTTGTTTGCAAGTATGCTTCTATCAATAATTACATTACAACTATTCCCTTACATCCATAAACTAACACAACACGTGCTGTAATATGTCACCCCATTATTATTAAGTTTAATTTTTTAATTTATTAAACTTAATTTGATATATTTTATAATATTTTTATTATGTATGAGCATATAGTTCTCGAACAGGAGGAGATAGATAAAAAAGAAAAACTATTGTTTAACAGTAACTAAAAGTTAAAAAAACAAGTTTAAAACCCGTTTTCCTGTTACATATACTAATATAAAAAAAATTGTTTATTAGAATTCAAAACTAGAAAGTAGTATTATTACTGTATTTTGAATGGAACTTCTACTTTACGAAACAAATAAAGACAAAATTATTTTTAAAATAGTATAGACCAAAAATATATCAACCAACTTTATATATTTATATGTTATAGATAAACTCTAATCAACAAAATTATCAAAAAACTAACAAACTTATTATGTACTGTCAGCAGCAAATGTTTAGTCAATAACTTTACTAATTTTGTTCATGACGAACATTCACTTGATATACGTCTAATATTATTTTTTACAACAAATTGCCTATGAACATTTTTTTTTCTTGTATCCTAAATGACAAATCATTCAAGAAACTTATCTTACATCGTGATCTTTATTTTTTTGTCAGTTATGAGATCCCAATTTTTTTGGATCCCATAGCTTTTTAAAATTCCAATGCTACAGCATCCACCCTCTACGTTGAGAATTATGCTATTTGTACAGCATTTTTTAACACTAAAACCGTGTTACAACTCTTCATAATACTTCTATCTATATGTTCTTCCTTTCTTCCATCACATCACAAGGATAATTTGTTCCCAAAACATGTTCAAAGATTTTGATTCTTTATAATGGTAGAAGGATTGTAAAGACTTGGACAACCTGAAAAATTGAATGCCAAAACGATGAAACCAGTGTTTCCCAGATAACTAACGATATACATTTGACTGAATTTGTATGCTTATATAACACTTATGAGCACTCAATGATCAACCATGTGCACTATACTAGTCTAGAGCATAAACTTTGATATTTATCCAATCTAATACTGGTTCAATAGTTTTCCTTGCGCCCTTGTGAAATAGATTTTGATCTTGAAAGTAATCTTTAAGATACTAACTTGAAGACATTGATTGATACCCAGGATAATGATTTTTAAAATGGATAATGATCCCTTACACATAGTTTAAACTCTTCCAACTGGCTTTATTCAATCACTGTCGAGAATCACCTAGCATTCAAATCAAATTCACCAACTTCACGCCAGCCATCCTGGGTTCCAGTGTCTCCATTTTCAGCTTCATCATTCAAGAAATCCTCTGATGGCTCCTTCTCATCTCTCTGTGTACTGTTTCCCCATCCATTAATCATCTCAGCAGGGTTACCTCCCTGATCTTGCTCTCCCATGTCATGGCCCATCACCATGTCATTGCCTTGGGACCCAAGTGCACCGCCTCTCATGGGCGCTCGAGACATCATTTCAGCATGAGACTGTAAGTCTGCCCGAGCCTGTTCTGCTTGAAACATTGCTGCCATCCGTAGTTTTGCCTCATGGGCTTCACGACCTGCCTTCTCCCTAGACTCTAGCTCTGCTCTTAATTCATAATTAGCTCTTTTTTCTTCTTGGAGAAGTGCTTGCTCGATCATCAATCTCTCCTCGGACCGGAATTCCCCTAAACCTCTCTTTTGGGTTATTATGTTGAAGGCAAGTGCTTGTTTCTCAAAAGTTGCAGTGAACTCAGCGATTTTGGCAGCAATATTATTATCCCACTGCTGTGACCGTGAAAGCATCTGGCCAGTAGTGTCAGAATCAAGTATCCTATCATCCTCTTCTTCTTCATAGTCTGCCACAACATGATAAGGCAATAACCTGGGGGAGGAAAATTTAGGGGAATTCTGAAATATAAGAAATCCATCACAGAACATTTCCCGATAGCATCAAACATAAAATTCAGACAGTATTCATTTAGTTTTTTCTCTCTCTCTCTCTCTCTTTTTTTTTTTTTAGGGGAGGGGGGATTTAATGCTATATAAAAACATATGCAGTAAGTAATAGGACGCTGCTCAGCGCTGATTGTTATTTTAATTTATCATATTAAAAATCATTTAAAATCTAAATTAATGTGTATTTTCATTTCATTTTGGTAAGATCATAAGTAAGCATACCAAGGCCTCTCATGAAATCATGTGGTCAGGTTTTCTAAAAGGAAAAACTTCACACATTTGCACTATAGTAATAAACGAGTTCCCAGTCCATTTATACAAGTTTTGTTTCCTTTTATTCAAGTACATTATCCCATATCAATTACCATATGACAGAGCAAGAATGAAATTTGATAGAATCTAAATGTTATAGGTTCTGAATAACCATATCTAACTAAGGACATGACATAGATAACAAATTAATTTTGCTGTCCAAACATAGATAAATAGGTGAACTTTGATATGTTAATAGAATCGTGGTCAATGGCAAGGAAAATGAATGCAGGAGAGTGGACGACAATAGGACATGCTAAACAATTTTGAAAGCACAGCAACAAAACAGAACAAGGAGTCAAATATCACAGAATAACAAAAAATTACTCTATACACAAGACCAAAAGGACACATTAGAATTTAACTTGAAATCAAATAAAAAGGAGAAAGCAACATGAGAGTATTCTGCAGGTGCATAGCAAATCCACATAAGGAGCAGGTTCCAGTGAGAGAAATTGCAAGTGAAGAGATAAAACCAATATTCAGACCAGAAAAAAACTGACACAAATATAGTTGTAAGTGGACTGTAGGACTATAAGCATATGACAGAAACGTTAGTTAGATTTTTGGCCCACAACAGCTCAAAGGAATGAAAGAAAAACCAAGCTCCATCAATAATGATCAAAAATATTTTCATTATCTTTCTAATCCCATCTAAAAATGAGAAAACACACCATAAAATCTCATATTATCCTTTTGTTAAATTAACATTATGAAGAAAAAGATTGTAAATTGGAAATCAATTTATAAGAAAAAACAGTCCTTAAACAGTTTTTTTGTTTGTTTTGGATAGCGCAATGGTGAAATCTTGTTCAGAAGCAGACCCTTTTCAACACACAAACAGTGGCTGCAAATAAGCTGAGCCAACCTGTGACCAGAGCTAGACACCTAGCCACAAGCAGATGACTACAGCAGCTAGAGGTAGCCCAAAGACCAATAAAATACAACTGGCAGTTGACTTTCAAATTGAAGGCCACCTTTAAAATACGCAGTAACATGAATCTCTCCAACACTTATGGATGACGACAAGTGAACAGCATTAAAATGAAATCCAGTATTCTCCTTTTCACAACCACATTACTTCTAATTCTCACGAAGTTACTCAAGAAGTTCTACAAGTTATTGTGTGTTTGGTTTAGTTTATTATGAAGAAATAGTTACTTATTTCTACCAACTTCCAGAAGAATGTTAATTTCTCCAACAATAAGCAATTTCCTAACATACATTCACCTTTATTGGAGATGGCATTGTAATCACATTTACAAACTCCGTTTCTCAAAGAGAAAATCTAAAATGAAAATAAAGAGTATGATTAACAGCATGACTGTAACTCTTACAGGCTATTTTCACACAACGAAACAGAAATATCACCAACATTTTGTTTATCTATGATAGGAGAAGAATATATCATGTAAAGAACTGATTTCATATCAACAGATTACGTAATATACCAATATTCATCTAATAATCCTAGTATTTGTTTATCATACTTCTCACATGTAATTGATTCAGGAATCAATACAAACAATTAATTTTAAACTAGAGCTTTGCAGACAAACTTTGGAAACAAAAGGTTTTTGCTAGACCAGGAGTAACATAAAATATACGCATTGCATCTTTAGCAAGAGACAAAGGAACATTAGTATTATAAAATGATGACAAATCAATGAAGATATCACACAAAATATAAACAAGGTGGTTAAAATGGAGAAAAGAATCAAGAGTTATTTGTGATCACAAAGTACCAATAATGCACAATGAGAAGTTTTACTCCGTGATCATATCACCCAGCCATGCTCTATGGTAATGAATCTTAGGCTTTAATGAGAGAGCAAGAGAAAAATGTTGGGGTAAAGAAAGTTGGGTAAGACAAAATAAGAAATGACTGTATGAGAAAATATTGGTGACATCATTTGAGGAAAAAATGACAAAAAATAGGTTAAATTGATTTAGACACATACAAAGAAGGTCATGCAAAGAACCAGATAGCAGAATAGAATGCATGATTTTTAGTCTTGTGAAGAGAGACAGACAGAGACGAAGAAAACATTGACATAAGTTTTTTAGAGAGACCTCATGATGAATAATATTTCTAAAGATTTGGTCTTTAACGAAATCAAATGGCATCATGTGAACTAATGGGACAGGGCTTTCGTCCTCGTTCTCACATTTAGTCGAAAATCATTTGTTTAATAAACATATTCGATGAGGTGGCTTTAGGAGGTCAAACAATTTTTTTCCAGGTGCTGAAGCAACAAAACCTCCACATACTCATCTATATGTGAGTGAAATAGCACAGCCCATCTTGAATATTACTTCTTTAAATAGATTCCCTGGTATACTCAAGTCTAAACTACCAGTATACAGTATAAAAATAGCTTCACTTGATGGCAAGAGCTTTTTCTCATTCAAAGACTATTAACTTAATGGTAAAGCAAGAACAAAAAACACAAAAATAGAGAGCTTGAGAGATATAAGGCTCTGGTCCAAGTGTAACAAATAACTTCTGAATAAGCTGCATTTAGTGAATGCAAGTCCATAAACATAGTTCATGCGTAAACCACACTCATGTATACGGAGGGGCTGCTCAACTTGTCATCTCTTAGTAAAATATTTTCAGCCATCACCAGGCGAATCCCATACAGCACTGGCATCCCAGATATTTATGTGCAAAAGCTTCAATGACAGCATCGATCATACAAATTTTCAGTTCGAGAAGGGTTTCATGATACGTCAGATAAATCCAAAAGCCATCGGTCATTAATATTCTTGTGATCTTCTCAATTTTAAGGAGAAAACGTTAATCGATTAAACAAGCCTCTTCACAACACTTGTCAACTCACGCAATACACCGGGAATGGCCAAGTGTAATAACATATCGCTTCCTTTCCTATCCTAACGTTAATTAATATCATGACTAAGAAAGTAAACACGGAACGGGTATCTAGCTTCTTTCTAACAACTCATTCTCAAGTTATTCAGAAAAAACAGCAGGAAAATCAGAGTCAGCAAAGGTCAGAGAAAAATTAGAAAAATGAAATATAGTAGCACAAGTCTCACGAAAAAAAATATATAAAGTTGAAATTGAAGCATGGAAAACACCATCATTGTTTTTGTTTCCACAGTGACCGAAAAGAAAAACAGAAAGCATCATGTTGGTAGGATTAAAGAACAAACCTCTCGCAGGCATCTTCAAGAGAAGAAAAGGGTCGCTTGAAGTCCGGATGGCAGACCCGCCACGCGTCCTGGTACGCCATCTGGAGCTCCATCTGGTTCCCGGGTCGAATAATCTTCTGCTGCTGCTGCTGCTGCTGTTGCTGCTGCGGCGGTTGCTGGGGCTGCTGGGGCGGAACGTGGTTGGAATTAGGGTTCTGATGCAAATTGATAATGGGATTAGGGTTAGGGTTGGAAGGAGTATTGGGGTTAGGGTTAGGGTTTTGTTGGAGATTGAGGGGTCTGATGGGTCGCAAGTGAGCGTCAATGTTGGAAGGGAAACGAGAAATTGCCGCTGCTTGCTGTTGCTGATGTTGCTGCTTCTGCAACTGCTGTAAGAGCAGAAAATGTTGTTGATGTTGTTGTTGCTGCTGTTGCAACAGAAGTTGTTGCTGCTGCTGTTGCTGTTGCTGGTGCAATGCCTTTGCCTCTTCCATTATTTCTGCAGAATAATGTGATTATAACCGCTCAAATCCCCTCAATTTGGAATCCGAATTTGTGGGTCTGAAATTGAGCAAGGAGAGAGAAAGAGAGAGAGGATTTTGGGGAGCGTGTCTTCACCAAAATTTCATGATCTTAGTTTTGCGGTTCGTTCTTTGGTTTTACGAATGAAACGAATCGTTTTTGTTGCCGTCGTCGACGCTCTCACCCTGAGCGGAATGCAGTGTGACCCAGATGCATGTCTCTGTTTTTACTTTATTTGTTTTGTTTTGTTTTATTTTATTTTATTTATTTTTTCCCACCATGAACTACTCCGGTTGAAAACGTGAAAACACCGAAATAAGTGGGGGAAAAAATCAAAATTATAAGTTGATACTAAAAAAAAGTTTTAGGGGTTTAATTTTTTTTTGTTCGAATTAATCTTAGTTTTGTTGTATACTGAAAGTGATTAGTTTGGTTTTATACTTTTAATTTTTAATAAGTGGTCCCTTGTCATCATAATTTAAAATGCTTTAGTTGGAGATGAATCCGCTGATTATTAAAAATACAATTTATTATTTTTAAATTAAGGATTTTACTAATTTAAGCAAAAAAATAAAAAGTATTTCAGATGATATGTAATTATACATTTCAAAATGTAATCTCACAATATTAATTAGAAATAAAAATAATAATGTATTCAACACCTTAAAGAAATTAATAAGTTAAATATAATTCACTTTTTAAACTTTTATATAAACGAAATAAAATTCTAGCTTCAAGCGTGAAATTCTAAGTCGGAATTTTTCCTCTCACCCACACTTTTTTTTTACTTTATGCTTATTTATTTTATCTAATAGTTAATGACTCATATCACGAAAATAAAACGATATGTCGAAAATTATTATTCTTTGATTTTTTCTAAAAATTAACAGTAAATAGAAGATGTTATCAACATGTAATATTGAAGTAAAAATAAGTTATTTCTATGGTAGCTCGATATCTCCTTGTTTATACATACAGAGAAATAAATAATGGAATGAAAACTCATCCTTTCTTTCCTTCATTCATATTTGTCTTAAAGGCTTCACGTTTTACTGAAGAAGTTATTCTAATCTTGCCATCAAAATGAAATAAAAAATAAATCAGTTATCATTGTTAGTGAAAATAGATATTATAGAGAGACAAGTTTATAAAATAAATAGGAAAGAGGAAAAATTTTCAATAAAACTCATTAAATTTTTTCATAAGTAGATAATTAATATTCTTTAACATATGTATATGTTTGATGAATCACTAATATTTTTCTAACATTGACAATACTTCACCGTTTTAGGTGTAAAATATTATTAATTTTGTCATTATTAATATGCATAATGAATTAGACTTATTCTTTTGGTGGATTTTATTTTCTAATCACAATTTTTCTTAATTTTTTTTCTATTTATTTTTTTAAATTAAATCAGATTATTATTTATGAGTGATTTGGATAAATTATCAACATTATCTCACATGATTATTTCAGGGAGATAAAGAAAGAGTTCCTACTAGCATTACTTATTAGAGCATTACATTATCTAAACATTTCTTAGTGATATACTATTTAAAAAAAAGTAAAATGCAATTTATACATTTATTTATACTTTAGAAATAGATTTAGTTAATTAATAATTCTTATTAATAAAGGAGAGTGAAACAAAAAGTATGTTTATAATTTAAAATACTATTGTTTTAAGACAGTATAATTTGGACATGTGACAGATTTATATTTTTTAAAAAAGAAAGAAGGAATAAGCATTGACGAGATGTAACGGAAAACATCTTACCAAGCTATAAAAACTATATTAACCTTAACGATTATAAATGAGACAACTAAACATAAAAACTATATTAACCTTAACCTGATAACAAAAATCATGTAACAAAATTCGTTTACAGTTCAAGACAATTTGAATAAATGGTAGAAGTTGGAAAGTAGGTATGCCTTGGGAATCACTAATGTTTTTCTAACATTGACAATAATGTACCGTGTTTTAAGTGTGAAATATTATTAATTTTGTCAATAATTAGCATGCATTAAGAAATAGACTTATTCTTTTGGTGGATTTTATTTTTAATCACAATTTTCATTAAAAATTAAAATTATTTTTTATTTATTTTTAAATTAAATCAGATTATTATTTTTAAGCGATTTGGATAAATTATCAGCATGATCTCACATAATTACTTTAGGGAGATGAAGGGAGAGTTTCGTACTAGCATTACTTATTAGAGCACTAAATTATCTAGACATTTTTTAGTGATATACTAATTAAAAAAGGTAAATGTAATTTTCACATTTATTTATAACTTTTAATTAGATTTAATTAATTTTGATAATTCTTAATTAATAAAGGAGAGTGAAAAAAAAGTAGGTTTATAACTATTTATTTAAGCCAGAGTATGTATAATTTGGACGTGTGACAAGTTTTGTTTTGTTTTTTAAAAAAATAAAGAAGGAATGAGCATTGACGAGATGTAATTGAAAAATATCTTACCAAACTTTCTAGTTATCATTAAAGTGGTTGAAATTAGTCTAGTTATTTCTTTTAATTTATTTGTGATTTAAATAAAAATAATCAATGTTTTGGATTAGTCTTATTTCTTTTGGTTTAATTAAGTTTTAATAAATTTAAATATTTCTAATTGAATTTTTATCCAATTTGTTATATTAAATATTCAAAATTTGATATTTTTCAACTAAATTTTTTATATTTAATTCTTTTATTAATACATAGTTAATATGTAGTCTCATATTATTTTGTTTGTCTTCGTATGTTAAGAATTAGGAGGTTATAATGAAAATGTAATATGATAATATGGTTAATATAAATAATAAAAGTTACTTATCATTTTAATTAACTATAATATTATTTTATATTAATTATAAAAATCTTATATATTTCAACGCTTAAAATAAGTAAATAAAATAATAAGATAAAATAAAAATGATTATGCAATAAATTAAACAATAAAAATTCAATTAAAAATATAAAAAATTGTGATACACAAATAAATAAAAATATCAAAATTTGTAAAAATTTAATTAAACTTATTTTCTACTTTAGTTTTTTACAATTTAACAAGTTTTATATTATTACATATAAGTTTCTAGATTATAAATGAGACAATTAAAAATAAAAACTATATCTAGTTTGTTGTAATAGTTTTAAACTGGTAACAGAAATTATGGGACAATGGGAGTTGCGAGTAGTTCACAATTTGAAAAATGATAAAAAAATGGAAAGGATATACGCATTGGGAATCACGAAATCATTAGATTATTGGATATTCACCATATTTATCTTTTCCATTGTTCTTACATTTTTCCATAAAAAAATGTTGTTCTTACATATCATAGTTTTATACACATGGTTTTAAGTTTTATACTATTATAAACTAGATTGTTTCATTCTTCACCGACCGTAAACAATAATTATTCAAGTATAGGTGGTATTTAATTAACATTTTTATAACTATCAATTTACATATCTGGTTAAATTTATACTTAAAATAAAATAAACATCCTGAATAATAAATATAACAAAAGACATTTAATAAGATTGGACGAGAAAGTCAAAATAGATGAATGAATTTTTTTTACAAGGTTTTGATTTTAGAATCTAGGGACCAAATCTGCAATCTAACAATGCGTTTTTAATACTTCTGTTAAAACTATTTGGTTGTTAATATTTTAAAATTTCGTTTGATTTTTTACTCAAATAAAGTTTGTATGTCAAATAAATTCATATTCATCAATTTTTCCAAAGAGAATAATTCAAAATGAAGAAAACACTGTAACTTCTAAAACTAAAAGTGAATGTTTTGCAGAAAATAAAGTAAAATACGAAGAATGGAAACTATCCCTTTTTCATTGAGAAAAAAAAGTTATGTAAAAAATATTTAAAATTAGTTTTATTTTATTAAAAATAAGACTTTTAATTTTTTATACCAATCATTAGAGTGGGAGTGGTGCATAAATAGAGAGAAGTGACGGAGAAGAGAAAATAAAATGATTAAAAAATTAAAGGGAGGCAGTGTCTGCCCAATAAGGTAAGAAGAGAGAACATGGCAAAGTCTCTGGTGGGGCCCACACTCATTATTTCTCGCCAATACAATAACACCACCAATTCACTAATCACACCCCTCCACTCCTCCTTCTCCGCCTGCCACGTCACCTCTTCCGCCGCACCCATGTCCACTGCTGCCGCCGCCGCCACCCATCCCTCCTTCGAAATCCTCGGCGGCGCACACCACCGTTTCCTCCCAGCCCTCCCTCGCTTGTCTCGCCCCTACCGCCCTTACCCCCTCCTCGCCGCCAACCGTCACCTCGAGACGATATTCGCCGCCTTTTTCCGCTCCGTCCCTGACGTCAGGCTCCGCCGGGAGTGCCTCCGGACCCAGGACGGGGGCGCTGTCGCCCTCGACTGGGTCGCCGGCGACGATCGCCGTTTGCCCCCTGACTCTCCCGTCCTAATCTTGCTGGTCCGTTAAAACAAAAAAAAAAAACGAAAAAGAACACTTTTTTTGCTGATTTGAAGTAATGGGGTGCTGAAAATTGTGACGGGGTTTGTGCAGCCAGGTTTAACCGGAGGTAGTGAAGATGCGTATGTGAGACATATGTTGATTAGAGCTCGAAACAATGGATGGCGTGTTGTGGTTTTCAACAGCCGCGGTTGTGGAGATAGCCCTGTTACTACTCCTCAGGTCAAAGTCAATATTGTTGTTGCTGATAAACCTAAATCTAGATTTGGGTTTGTTTTGAATTTGACATTGGATGAACATAACTACTATATGTGACAATGATCGTGCTATTATGTGAACACTTTATGTGCAGTTCTATTCAGCTTCGTTTTTAGGAGATATACGTGAGGTTGTTTCCCATGTCAGTGCTAGATACCCCAATGCTAATCTATATGCGGTTGGATGGTCTCTTGGGGCCAACATTCTCGTTCGTTACTTGGGTCAGGTAGCATTATTGCTCATTCCTGCTTCAATTTGCTTCATGTTTTGATGTAGAATATTGATTTTGTTGTTTTGGTGTAGAATAGTAAAGGTGTTTGCTTGAACGAGGAGATTACCTCAAACCTGCTTAGTATGAAAAAAAATGGGAAATTGAGATTGAAATTACACTTTACTCCCACAATGTAAACAATTAGAAGTGAATTTAGGTGGATTATCTTTGCCTTTTATCCATTGAATACTGCTTCTGCCATGTTATTTATATTTTCATTTGCTAATTGCAGGAGTCTCACAATTGTCCTCTTTCTGGAGCTGTGTCATTGTGTAATCCTTTCAATTTAGTTGTGGCGGATGAGGACTTCCGAAAGGGATTTAACAATATCTATGACAAGGCCCTTTCGAAGGCTCTTTGCAAGATTTTCAAGAAGTGATGCAAATTTATATGTTATTGTGGTTATTGTAGCTACTTATTAATGGATACATACTAATGTCTTGTATTTTTGTTCTTTGAGTACAGACATGCTTTGCTCTTTGAAGATATGGGTGGTGAATATAATATTCCAATGGCAGCGAATGCCAAGTCTGTTAGGGAATTTGATGATGGACTGACTCGTGGTATGTGCCCCTACTTAATGGAAGCTTGATAGATAGATAGATAGATCACACTTGTGAATTATGTTTGCTCAGATATTCATCTATGAGGCTTCGCAGTTTCTTTTGGATTCAAGTCTGTGGATGAATACTACTCCAATTCAAGCAGTTCAGATTCCATAAAACATGTTAAAACCCCTTTGCTTTGCATTCAGGTAAAATTTGTTGTTGACTCAAAATAATTTTATCTATGTTTCTTCTGGTATTTGGTTGTGTGAAATTGAAATGAAAACCCACTTCCTGCATTGTAGAATTGTGAAATGAATCTTGTTAAAACTATTTGGGAATTGTGAAATGAATCTTCAATCTAGACTTACTTTTATTTTGATAAATCATGATGTTGAGCTTGTAACCGAAGTGGCACTAGCCCAGATCTCTTGAACTGAGAGTGCCTAGGGTTTTTGCACATTCTGTTATGAATAAATAATTATTGAACTCAAAAGAATCTCTTACTTTTTTCAGGCAGCCAATGATCCGATTGCTCCTAATAGGGGAATTCCTCGTGAAGATATCAAGGTATGTAATTTTCTATTTAGAGGTGAGATTATGAAATTTAGTGTTACCATTCCATTCTTGACTATAATGTGTTTGATAATATCAAAAGTACACATTAACCAAGGATTAGAGTTTGATTTCCGCTTTAGGACATAGTCTAAACTTGAAATAACCCTTTAATCCGAAATGATCCAACCTGCTGGGAGGAGAATTAATTGGGTAATACCAAAATCAGTGTGTTTGATAGTGATGGCTTCGTTATGTGTACATGTTTTACCATCACATTGTTGGGCGTTTTGCTTTCACGGATACTAGAGCATCATGTCAAATCATCTACATTACCTCTATAGGTTTGCACTAATCTTTCTCTCTCTGAAGGCTCATTGAACAAACTCTTATTATATTTATTCTTTTTCTGTCAAATCATCTACATTTCATCTTGTCTTTATTTGATTATTTTGACTCTTATTTTAACTATAATACTGTTTATCATGTCAGGAAAATCCAAACTGCTTGTTAATAGTGACACCCAAAGGTGGTCATCTGGGGTGGGTTGCTGGTGATGAAGCTCCACTGGGAGCCCCTTGGACTGATCCTTTGGTAATGGATTTTATTCAACATTTAGAGAGAGATGCGGTTGATGCTCCAGAAACTAATAGTAAACCAGGAAGTAAAGAGGCCTTGTACCATGTTGAAGTGTAATGTTGGTCGATGTTTTTCATGCATCAAATGCATCCTTGAAGCTCACCAAAAAAGGGTATCTATATATCCTGCAATATTCTTTAGCCCATTCGTAATCCCTAATGTGTGGAACCAACTCCACTCTGCTTGATCCGGATGTATCAATAATGTTCAAACTGATATTTGATTTACCATTCAAACTTGTAGAAAGTAAATAGAGAACAACTAAGACTGGACAAGTACTGCGTTCAACATTCATATTATTCATAATTTACAAACTTTTCACAAACTTTCAATTTTTTTATTTAAGAATAAGTTTAACATTGTTCCTAATTCATGTTCCATTCTATAATATTAACACAGAAAATCACGTCAATGCATGAAATGCAAGATGTCACCAATAAATGACAACAACTATTGCCTAGGTAATATATGAACATTCAAAGGATTCTTCATCACCGTTGTGAATTGCAGCTCCTCTGAAAGATCAACATGGTCTCCATCCACAGCCTTCCACTCAAAATTCCAAAGAAAATTGGCCACAAAGTACTCCAAATGCAGTATTGCCAAAGCATAGCCAGGACACATTCTCCTCCCTGCCCCAAACGGCATCATCTTTATCTCTTTACTTCCCATTATGTCAAAAGTTGTGCCTCCATTTTTGTCCAAAATGTTCATGAACCTCTCTGGTTTAAAGGCCATGGGGTCATCCCAAGCTGTAGGGTCCCTCCCTATCTCGGCCACCAAGAAATTCACTGAGGCATAGGTAGGCACCAAATAACCATTCAAAACAACATCCTTAGTTACCCTGTGAGGAGCCACAAAGTGTAATGGAGGGTGACGCCTCAACCCCTCCAAAATCACAGCCTTGAGATAAGGCAATTTATGCAAATCCTCCTCCTTCACTTCCCTATCCTCTCTACCAACCATCACCCCTCTAATTTCCCCCACTACCCTTTCTTGGATTTCGGGGCATTTCACCAAATTTGCCATGATCCACTCCAATGCAGTTGAAGTTGTATCTGATCCAGCATTCAGAAACTCCGAACATAAGGTGCAAATTTTACCATCATCAAGATTTATCCCCTCCTCCAACATTTGCAAATCCAACAAACTGTCCACATATGACAATACAAAATCACTGGACTTTCTTGAGCCATTGCTTACTCTCTTTTCCTTAGCCTTCCTTCGAGCATTGATGTGAGGAATCAACACGGCATCTTGGTCTCTCCGCTTCTGCAAGAACTCCTTCCACCTCTTCCAGAACAAAATCCTAGTAACTGCTGGCCAAAAATTCAAGACACTGTACCTAGCATAGCTCACAAGTATGTCACGTTGACTGTACTCAATCTCCCTTATTTGCTTCTCATCGAGCTTGTCACCAAAGCACATCAAAACCATCAAAGAAAACATGCCATGTCGAAAGTGGTCAATGACCCTTATGGGGCTGTTGGCACCAGAATCAGATATCAGGCCTTTTAGGAGCATAGCAAGGACCCATTTGCGTGCGTGTGAATAGGACTTAACCTGCAAGGGGTGAAGGATTCTTGAAGTGAGGTTGCGCCTAAGTAGGCGCCATCTGGGGCCATAGAAGCTGAAAAGAATGTCCTTTTGGTTGCTACTTATAATCTTGGTGGTGGGGTTAGCCTTGGGGCGATCAGCGAAGATGGTGCCATGTTGGATCAAAGCTTGGTGTGCAAGGAAACGACTTGCGATGAAAATATGAGTGTGAGAATAACCCAGATGAACACTGAAGATTGGACCATATTTTGCAAGCAGTTTCTGAAGAATGGTTTTTGGGTCAGTGAGGTATCCTCGTAGCAATGTAAAGTTGCATTTGGGAGGTCCTGGGGGAAGGGGATGAAAGAGAAGGTTGCATGTGGTTTTGAGAACAAGCCAAAGGCAAAAACACAGAACACTGAGAATGAACCACGTTTCCATGTACGAGAATGAGTTCATGGTAAACCATAAACAAACAAAACAATCAGAGATGAAGTTAAATGATGAAATTTGAGTGTTACTTTTTTTTTTTTTTTTTCTTAAAAGTTGTTT
>Ga0209489_103658_pt1 | contig 29564 bp, 13 predicted proteins | sample SiratrowhiteBW_FD_187527 | JGI IMG/M metagenome (GOLD analysis project Ga0209489, IMG submission 187527) | Root nodule microbial communities of legume samples collected from California, USA - Siratro white BW (SPAdes) (version 2) | ecosystem: Host-associated > Plants > Roots > Nodule | place...
AAAAAAAAAAAAAATTTTTTTTTTTTTTTTTTTGTAAAAACATATAGATATGTTTGAAACCACCACACCCAGGATTTTATAATTTTAAATTGTATTACTATGTACAATTCTCAGAATTAAAGGTAATATTACTTTTTATATTCAAATGATATTAATAACATCTATCTTTTTTAATATTTCATATAAAATGTTATTAGCTTGTGATATATATGACATTAATCATTATCATGTTATTGTTTTGAATGAAATTAATTTTGTAATCTCTTACAAGAAGTTGAAATTTAGTTGTTTTCTATACTGAAAAAAAAAAACCTTGTTCATATTAGTTCATGATTTTTCTCACTGAGATAAATGGTAAGTAATTTTGGTGGATATTTTACCCTATGCATTTATTGACTCAGAAGAAAAGTTCAACTCACCTCGAAACTCATCAGGTCTGCAGAGAAAGAAGAAAACATGTTTGGTTTATCTAACATCGTTTCTTGGGTAAGAACAATTCTAAACCAAATTACTCGGCACGTGACACCTTCGTGGCTGTCTCACCAATACACGTGGCTAACATGCAATCATGGTAGATATCGAAAGTGAGAAAATAACATGCAAGGGAAAAAAAAGATAAAGGCAAGTCCTCTCTTGCTTCGATGCACAATAACGTCTATTTTCTGTATGGTTAATCATAATAAAAGAATATACTGAAAAACAAAAGTAAAAATGAAACAAAAATATTTATTATATTAAAAACATTCTATATTAACCTTTAAAATAATTATTAAGGATGTTTATATATAAAAAAATATTTTATATTATTATTTTTAAAATAAAAAATTTGAATATGAATAAAAATTTACATTAATATAAACTTATAAATATAATGTTTGAATTGAAAACAATATCTTATATAATTTTTTTCATGGTCTATATTCGTTTCAAATTTTTATTTTCTATTTCAAGAGCCTCAATACTTTGGTGAAGGAAGAATTCTTGATTTATAATATCAATATATTCCTCAAAATTTTGAAGTACTTGACTCAATTATTAAATTGTTTATCATAATAGTATATAAATCTAAGCCATATAATTTATATAACTAAACAATGAGACTAATATTTTTAAAAATAGGAGGAAGAACTCTAATCTTATGGACTAGGTTGTCCTCATGTTCTCCCTACTAATTAAGCAGCCTGTAATAATTTTATGGGGACCCCTTAAAACCAGATACACTTACATATTAAACTTTAAATTCAGTTTTTTATTTTAATTTTATATATACTTGTGTTTACAAATACAAAGTAATTAATATATGAACATTTCATTTGATTTACTCATCACCAAGAAGAAGAAAGAATCTTTGAAACCTTTGGAGATTGGAAGAAGATGAGAAGATGCAGATTGCATAGGTTAGAGGGCCATGCATGCAGGGTTGAAATCCAAGTCCAGACAACAAAATGGGACCATAGTAATTTAATGACAAAGGAATGTACAAAAGTCATTGTCTTCACAGCTCACAGGCTCCATTTCTATCATATTTCTTTTTTGTTTAACACTTATATTGGTGCAAAAATCACATATTCAATACTCTAATTTATCTAATTTAGATATTAAATTGTCTATCCTCATATGACAAAATTTTACCCATTTATTTTAAATGTTAAGATAATTTCATTAAATTAGTTATAAATAATCTGTTTTTCATTATTTAAATTTAGCACTCTTCCACTTACATTCACTATCTATACATTATCTATATTTATATAAATATATAAAATATCTCTTGGATTTGGATACATGTGAGTTTATAAATGAACTTTTTCCCGCCATTAGTTTTTGCCTTTTTTTTTTTGTATATATTCTACATTTTTCATTTAATTCGATTTTTTGTTCTACTTTACTGTGTAAAGTACAGTTTTTTCTTTTTATACTTCGTTACAAATCTAATAAAATATTAAATTACTTAAAATTGACATAAAGAGGGATTCTTTTCTAATCTATACAAAGGGAATATAATAGTTTCAGTTTAAATGAAAGTTTTTATTATTATTATTATTATTATTATTATTTTCAGTTTAATTAGTTGTAAGATCAAGCTCTTCTATACATAAATACTAAATATTATGGATAGAGTTTATTTTGAATAGTAATTTTCTCTAACCGACTTTATACGTGATTGTTTCTTCTAAAAATGATGTGTAATATATATGCAAAGGAAAATAATTACAAATTTTAAAAATTGTTCATTTTAAATATTTGGTTTTATTGTTTGTTAATTTTTTTATTTCACTTAATATACAGGAAATGTTAAATTTAATGTGAAAAATATATAATGAATAAATATTTTAAATATTAATTAAGTATAATTAAAATTTCTAATAAACGAACATTTTTAAAGATATTAATTAATTATGTTTTAAATTTACGATAAATAATTTATGTTGTGGTACAAAGTTATTTTTGAATATTGATTTTTTGTTTCAAATTTAATTTGAAAACCAAATCAAAAGGATATATTAAAAAGATAAAATGTTGATAAAAAGTCTTAAAATACTTTGTTAAAAAGAATTAACTAAAATTATAACTCCCGGAAACTTTTTTGTTAAAAATTAGTTAATATAACTTATATATATATATATATATATATATATATATATATATATATATATATATATATATATATATATAGATGAAATTTAGACTATACAAGTTAACTTATACTCTCTTCCTTCATGTGGACATCTCTTCCAAGATCATCTCAAAATTCTGTTTTTATTTTAATTTTATATTAAGATCATTTTAGCTATCTATTTATTTCAATCTATTGTCTTTTATATATATTTTCAAATTTAATTTAATGTTTTTGAGATTTCAATAATTAAGACTAATTGTAGTAAGAAATTAAATTGTTTATTATAAATTTAAAATATAATTATATAAATAGATTTAAATATTGTAACTAAAATTATATAAAAACATTTACCATGTTTTAACCAGAGTATTCCCAATCGAAAACAAAAACATATATACACTCATACGATTTTTCTTTACTAAATATAAAAAAGTCAAAAGTTATCCTTACCTTCGTGAATTTGCATTTGAAATAACCATTTTTTGAAAACTGTGTACTGTCTCTCCACTGTCCTTCTGTTTTGTATTTCGAAAACTTCCTTTTTGTCTTTATTAATATGTGAAATACAACTTTTATAACTTGAGACAAATCTCATTGGATACTTTTATTTCCTTAAAAAAATATATTAAACTAAATTTAACTGTTAAGTGCACACGATTCTGTACTGCCAAGATAAGTACTACATATAGTGTTGAATTTGAAAAATATGTAAAAACATGGCACATGATTCTGTAACAGGTTCGATAGTAACTGGCATAAACTTTCTGGGCTTTGAATTTTGTTAATTTCACTATTCCATTCCATACTATTTCAGCTTGAGATGTTAGTTTTTCAGCTTGAGATGTTAGTTTTTGTAATTAACCAAGTTAATTAGCTTCTTGACTACACAATATGTTAGTTGGGTAAGTTTATTAATATTTTGAGTTGTGACCCTCGTGATATGAATAAAATTTAGAGATTAAAGTTTTATATGTAGAAATGGAGTCTTTTGTACCTTGAGTCACATATGTCCCATCACATTAAATGTGAGTAAACAAAGGTAACCCTAAAGAATTATCAAATGTAGGCCACAGCTTGCCCATGTGTACCATCCCATGGGTCAGACCAGATGTGTAGGACTCTTATCCCTATCTCCATGCCTTAAACATGTACCACAAGAGTTTGATCTCATCACCCTTGTGCTGTCCTTCCTAGTAGGGACTTTAGGAAATCTCAAAAAGGTGCAGTGGATCAAAACATGTAGACAGAAAATGTTCCAACATATTCATAAGCAAGTCATATCATAAAACATCACACAAATTAACAAGAGAAAATAGCTTGTACTAAGAAATTTTACACTCTTACAATCATAAATTAATAGTTATTTTAGACCATACCTAACATGATTTTGGTTTGGTTGATTTACACTGACATTGCATAGAAATTAAACTCAATTAACAGTTTGTTTTGTTAAGGTTAATCAGTTTGTTCTGGAGAAGGGAATGAGAGACTTTTAAAGCTGGTGAAGCCTCCATCAACTATGAGATTGTGACCTGAGATAAACTTTGCTTCATCTGATGCCAAGTACAATGCAGCCCTTGCCACATCAATGTCCTCACACTTAGCACCTTTGAACCCAACAAACCCATTCACAATACCCTCTATCTGTTCTTGGTTTAAACCAGGATAAAACTTTTCAATTTGAGCCAAAACCATAGGTGTAGGAATTGGAGCTGGGGATATGCAATTGATCCTCACCCCAACTTTGCATAACTCACTAGCCACAGATTTCACTACCCCAGGAATTGTAAACTTGGATATGGTATAAGGATGAGGCCCAAGCCCACCCATTACCCCACTTATGCTTGATGTGCATAGAATGGAGCCTGAGCCCATGGGTATCATGACCCGGGCTGCATGCTTTATACCAGCAATCATTCCCCTTATGTTGATCCTCATGACTTTGTCAAACTCATCAAGGTCTAGATCTGCTATGCTTGGGGGAATTGATGGGCCTGGGATGCCAGCATTGTTGTACATGATGTCCAGCTTGCCATAGTGGGTCATGGCAACATTCACAGCTTCTTCAACTTGGGCCTCCTCAGCAACATCACATTCCACATAACGGGCTGATGGGCCCAACTCCTTTGCAACCTGTGGCCCAAGCACGGTGTCATTGTCAGCAATGATGACTTGGGCCTCATGTTGGACAAACTGATGGGCCGTGGCCTTGCCAAGTCCACTTGCTGAGCCTGTTATGAGTGCCACTTTTCCCTCCAGCCTGCTTTTGGAAGCGAAATGGAATGTGAATGATGATGGGAGAAGAAAAAAAGTAGATATTGTGCAGATGGGATGATGGGAATAATGGAATACTCATAAATGATGATGGCCTCTATCTAAATAATGCTATCACCTTTATCTTCACGTCTAAATCAGAAAGCATAATTTCTTTTTCGCGAAGTTGGAGGATGATGTCTTGGACTAAATCCTCTTCTTACAAGATTGATTTAGATTGCATATTCCTTAAGGACTTCAAAAAGTAAGAGCAAACAAGGAAAGGAAGTACCTTTGGTAATGGGATTTGATTTCACATATATTTAGAACAACAAAGTTGACCTACTTTTCTTTTCTTTCTGTCTATATACCAACTTCTATGACTTTGCTTAACAAAATCTTTTCTATAAACATTTATTTATTCACAAATTATTTATACATATAAATTCACATCAACTTTTAAAGAAGATAGACATATACATAATGATCTGAAATAAGACATTAATATAGTGCCACTAACTTACAAATTCTGGTTCAGAATGTGGTTACCAAGAAGAAAATGACTTTGTTGTGTAAAAGGGTTCTGAAACTGATTTCAAATTTGTGTGCTGGATGGTCCATTATTGGTTGGGAAATGTACAAATCACTTAGTTGCTGACTCGTTAAAAAATAAAATTGGGCAATGAAATTGCGTTAGCTGTTTGTGTTTGGTAGATCTACAGCATGAGAACATGCAAATTGGAGGCAGCCAGCACCATATTTGTTCCATGTGCTTCCCGGAATTCACTTCTCATTGTTTAAATTTATTTCCATATGTCTCTCTGTTAACTTCAAGGTTATGTACTTAACTATATAATCTACAGTGTATTGCTTTTTCTTTGTCAACGCCACTCTCTTAAATTCAATTAACTATTGCTCTTAGATTTGCAGTAACCCTTTTTCTTTCACTTTTTCCTTCTTATCTAAGAGACATTGTATTCACCGTTCACATCTATGTAAATGGTGATGACAACTTCATCTGATGTTAAGAACAGGATCTTTAGTTCTTAGGTTTTAACTTCCTATGTGGTGGAATATATATATAAACTCAAATCCGAAACAAGTTAGGTCCAAGCAACACCATCAACATTCCACTATCCATTTCAAGAAAGAAAATTGAAACTTAAAGAGAATTACTTCTTTTCTCTAATACCACAATAACCTAGTGGAAATTTTGAAAAGTTCTCGGATCCCAGAAGAAAAAAAAAAAAAAAACTGATGTGATTCATAATTATGCTACTTTTGTGATATTAATTAGTTCACATTTTGAAGACTTATTTATGTAAATACAAACTTTCAACAAGGTGAAAACAATAAAAGTTTCTACTATGAAGGATCAAATTTATACTTCATTTCCTTACAAAGAATTTAGATATATGATAGAACCATTAAATGAAGCAGGAGTTAAAAGTCTGGCAATGGTAGTAAAGAGCTTTAAAGAGACTCACCTTCTTCCACCAACCGTAGTTGCATAGAATCTGCTGCGGTTTTGAAGCAAGTCATTGGCAAGGGTGGTGTGCTTGAACACCCTGCAGAAAGATTAATTAGTGAATCATAATCAGAAGAAAAGGGTTTAAATTAAAACACAGAATAGTTGAAACCTGCAAGTGATGATTAATTAAGAAGAGAAAAGACATGGACCAAATAATTAAGTGATTAAGGTTTGATGTAAGTATGAGTGGGAATGAAGGGATTGATGTTGAAGATGAGGAACCTGGTTAATGTTCTGAGCATGGCCACTGGTGTGAAGATCTGAGAAAAAGAAGAAGAGGTGTGAAGTGTGTACTTTTATGGATCTCAGGTTAAACTGAAAGCACAGAAAGAAATGAAGGTTGATGACTGTATTTATGGAAGGAGGAGGAAACATTTTTGTCTGTTCTGTTGTGTGTATGTACTATTATTATATTAAGACCACATTTCCTAATCTATTTTTTTAATAATCACATTTATAAAAAAAAATTATAAATCAACAAAAAAATTATTGTTTTTTTATGAGTTTCTTCTTATAGACTAATTTGTTGCAGGATGGTTATTATTGCTGCTTGAAGAGTTTTGCCTTTATCCAATTTAATATTTTAAAATATTAATATTTTTATTATCAATATAATTTATTAAAAATATAAAATCACGAGTAAATTTCACTAAATGAAAATTTTGTAATTTGAAGATAATTATAAGTTTCTTGCTTCAATGGGATGCAAATAAGAGAGAAAGTTTGGGAGGAAACCAAAGGCAAAGTAGATGTAATAAATAAGTTTTATAAAATCAGTACTTTAACAATTTAAATTAATAAATAAATATTGTTTTTGGACACGTAGTTGATGCATGCATCTGTTCTGTTTTTTAATAATAAAATAAAAATTATAAAAGTGTTTGCATCAAAACAATTAATCGTGAGAAATATGAAATTAAAAAAATTAGAACAATATTTATTCGTTTGGTTTTGCAGAAGTATTCGTTATGTTACTATTAGACATTAAATGTCTGAACGAAAAAGTCAACCACTGCTTTGTGGCATTTCATGTAATAACAGTAAGTGCTACAAAGAAGTGCTAACTTTTTTTTTTTTGTAACCTAAAAGAAATGTTATTTATTGAAGAATTAAAGATACTCTTGAATTTGTCTAATAGAAATAAATTGGTAGTAAGTATTTTGTGAATGTATCTACTCAAGGTATTGGGCATTATTTTAGAAATTAATTACTTATATTAATATTAAGTTTGATAACTATAATATTTATCTGAATTGTTTACTAATTTTAGTCATAATTTATCTAAAAATAATACTTGATTTCTCGATGATTATTATAATTCCATTGATATTTTTATTTTTTTTCATTTACAAATCTTTTTATTTATAAAATTTTACTTCGATATACTTTTTGAGATATTTAAGTTTAATTTTATTAAGATAAGCGACATGTTAGTATATCATATAAATAATTATATAATAATGTATTTAACAGATATTAAAAATTTAAGTTTGATATTAATAATTATATATATATATATACACAAACGTGTATATATATACACATACGTATATATATATATACATAAATATATATATACACACGTGTGTATATATATAGTCTCTGTTGCATATTTGTTTATTTTAAATTATTAAAATCTATTTAATTTATTAAGTATTTATAAAAAATTTATATTAATTTCTTTTCTTAATTTCATAATTTATTTTTAGATAATATATTTGATATTTTTTTTTAGAATTATAAATTTTTATCCAGATATTATTTGATATTCGTATAAATATAATTTCTTTCTTGATATTTGATATTAAAGAAAATATGTTTATTTTTTGAACATTGAGTAATTGATAATATCTTGTTGTGATTTTTATTTTTTATAAAAAAATTATTTAATTAATATTTAGAGAGAATGGATACAAGTGCATGTATTGGTAATAGAACAAAATATTATATTCCTGGAGACGAGAATGAACACTTATTTCGGAGATGAGGATAAGAACGAATTTTTACTTCAAGAATCAGATAAAATAATAAAATTTGCACCCTATTGCCATCCTTAGAAATAATAGAAAAAGACAAAAAATTAAAAGAACAAAGAGTCAAATACTTTTTTTTAAATTTTAAAATAAAAGAGAAAACTATTTAAGTAATTCAAATTTTAGAAATAATAAAATAGAGATATTTGAAAATGAGAGGAAAAAAATTTTTTTAGAGCAATTAATGTAATTCATTTTTGTATAGTAACAACCTCAATTATGCACGTAATTTAATGATTTTTTATTCAATCCACTTCCTCACAGGATAATGTTAAGGAGCTAACATTAAGAATAAGAACTTCACAGTTTGCTAACTTCTTTTCAATTATAGGTTGTACTATGATTTTGCTAACCTCTTTTCAATTATAGGTTGTACTATGATTGTTACCTACATCATAATTTATAAAAAGGTTTTCCTATCACAATTAAAATTATAAAATCATGATTTGGTTAGCTAAACAGACATTAAGAACAATGTATAAAAAAATAACATAATAACCAAATAATGTTTGTAAAACCAGGATGAAAAACATAAAAAGGGATGATTAAATTGTGTCTTTTATTAAAAATAATTCTCTTTTACAAACATTGTTGGATTGAAAATACTGAAACGATAAATTAGTTCATCAAGTGATCAAACTGTAACTTTTTCATATAATATATCTTATCCAACACAACTAAAAAACTTAATAGAATCCCTGAATTTAAAGCATTTTTCTAGTTTATTGCTAACAAATCATCAATATTTCTAACTTCTGATGGATCATGACATATGCAACTTAGAAACTTATATGACAAATTAAATAAAGATTGATCTTAAAGTAAGTGATTTTCACAACTTGTTAGAGCTTTTCACAAATATAGTTTGTCTATGAATATATAGAGAACATTTTCCAACTAATAGATTTATCAACTAGTAAGCCTTGAGTCTGATGATATAAGACAAATGCAAGTTTAGAGCTAGACTAATTTACTAATCAAATGATTTTAAGGGAAGTGTTCTCATAAAGAGTTTTATACTAAGACACGTCTAGTTGAGTTTAAGAGACCTAACTCAATCATTTTAATAATTTTCTAGTTAAAGAAACGTACTTTGAAAACTAGTATTTTGACGTTGCCCTTTAGTATGATAGGTCACATTAGATGTAGGATTTACACTTTGCGTGTGACATTCTGCTACAATTGTAGATGAAAATCTCAATTCAAAAGGCTTTAAATAAAATCACTTTCTATGTGTAATCTCACGATTCTTTCATTCCTAGATCAGTATAGATAATAATAACATATCATATAAAAAAGATAAGGAAGAGAAATATGCTCAAAAGTTTATACTAGTTCATTTGTCTCAACATACTACATCCAATTCTCAATCAATAGATTGAGTTCTACTAAGTACACTAATGTTGTGAAGTACATCTCAAGTATTCTTTGGACTCATAGCTACTCCTATGTAACCCCTTGACTATTTTTTACTCAAGTCACTCATGGTTGACACTGAATATTGTTTAGTCTAGCTACTTTTGGCTCAACTAAGTATTCTTGACTCACATTGAGTATTCTTTACTCAAGTCACTCATAGATTACACTGAGTATTTTTTACACTTAGCTACTCTTGGCTAATCGAGTATTCTTTCAAATCACAACACTCCTAGCTGACCCCTTCAATGAATATTCTTTACTTAAGCCACTTATAGCTAAACTGAGTATTCTTTATCCTTTAGCCACTCCTGGCTAACATAAGAAGATTGAAGGTTTTAATGGTTTACTGATCACCAAGTTTGACTACTAATAAAGGATCACATCTGATAATGAGTATTAGATTTAAGTTTTCTCTCCTAGTTTAGATCTTTTTGCAATATAGGAAGGACTTTCATCTTTTGACGTGTACAATGGAGAAGCACTTTCTCCGAGGAGGTCAAATGAACATTTTTAGTATTCTTCCAATGACCTATTATGATCCATAGATATGGCAATTTTTCTGCTTTGAGCTCTATGATCCTTCTTCTGAAGCTTTGAAGAGTTCTTTGCATAGCAACATTTTTTATAATGTCACATCTTCTGTCTCTATTCTTCTTCTTGATTGAAGGATTTATGTAGGTGTTGGAAAAAGATGATTGTAGAGAGGTTATTTATATCCGTTGAACAACTTTAGTTCTTTTGATTTCTTTTATGCGTCTATCAATCTTGAATATAGTTTTGATTTGCTCTTTTTTTCTATGCAAGTTGGTTGGTAGCTGATAATGCTCATCTCCTTAAGTATCATAACCTTTTGCACCAATTCATGATAAAAGTGCACACTATACCGAGTAGACGATGGGCAATCCTCTTTCAAAGTGTTTCCTTAAGTTAAGTAGCATCAATGATGGTGATGACAAGTTACAAGGTTTTCTAAGATTTTAGAGTCTTTAAAAATTAAAGTCATGTTCATCTCACTTAAATTCCCTAGAGACTTGAATAATCAAGAATCTTTGTTCTATTTTAACCCAATATCTTCTCATTTTGCCACGAAAACAAACAAAAAGCAAAAAAATCATAATAAAAGGTGATTTTAAACTAAAACCTATTAACAAGAAAACAAAAAAGAACGATAAGTATGTAAATAAAAGTAAAAAATAGGGTCAAAATATATCAATGTTTGACATTTATGTACCAACAAAATCATTTGCTCCTATACCAAGTAAATAACAATTCACACATATATATATAAGGGTGAGCTAATTATTTTAAAATCATCATACAATATGATATACATATAAAAAACACATACACATATCAATCACATCATACTCTCACACTAAAACACATAACAAATTATAATTGAATCACTTATATCTAAGAATACAAAAATCTTTAAGTGCAATCTTTGTAAAAGAAATGTAATTTGTCATACTCGACATCTTTCTAAAGACTTATATTAAGCATATTCAACAAAAATTTAACATCTGAACCATCGAAAACATCATTGGTAAAACTTAACCTCAATTTTTTATGTCAAGGTAGTTTCATACATTTGCTATAAAGACCTTAATACAAAAACTTTATTTAACTTCTCACCACTTGATATCTTATCCATCCGATAAGATCATCAATAAAACATGGGATATATTCATTTTGTTATGAGTTATGTGTTTAATGACATTTGGTGATACGAGTTTAGTTATGATTTAGTTTGACAAGTGCTTGAAGGATTTTTTTTTTAAGTTTTGTAATTTGAATTGTAGATGCACTCAAGAATGCTTATCTTAAAACTCGAATTTAATCCAATTGAATTATGCAAGTGTGAAGGTTTGTGATGATAGCTCTAGTTTCTTATGAGCACATCAAACAATATGATTACATATAAACAACACATACATATATCAATTAAATCATACTTTCACATCAAAGCACACACCAATTTATAATTGAATCACTTATATCTAAGAATACGAAACTCCTTAAGTGCATATCAAAAAAACAACGTAATTTATCATACTCAACATCTTTTCGAAGACTTATATTAAACATATCCAACAAAAATTTAACATCTGACCCATCGAAAACATCATTGGTAAAAAATCTTAATTTTTTTTGTCAGGGTAGTTTCATACATTTGCTATAAAAACCTTAATGCAAGAACTTTATTTAACTTCTCACTACTTAATATCTTATCCATGTGATTAGATCATCAATAAAACATAGGATATTTTTTTTTTTGTATAAGTTATGTGTTTAATATTATGACCTTTGGTGATAGAGTTTAGTTATGATTTAGTTTGACAAGTGTTTGAAAGAAAATTTAAACAATGAAATTTAAACATCTAGAATCTTTTAAAACCATACCTCAATCAATGAACCAATAATTAAATTAGAAAATTAACCTAGAAATCTAGAAAGTCATACAAAAAGTAAATAAGAGCATAAAATTAAATTGGATGATTAAAAAGTAAAGAGATTAAGGGGAAAACAGGAAGAGCAAAATTAAATCACAAAAACTAAAAGTGCTAAAAATGTAGAAGAAAGTTTATAAGGAATAATGTAGAACTAGAGAGAAACTTAGAATTCTGAAAAAAAATAAGAATATAGAAAGTTTGTAAGAAACAAAAAATTTATATCTAAGTGATGGTATAAACTCCTATAAGTTTTACAAGGCCCATGGAAAAAGCACACTCAATTTAAGTGTGTTCTTGACTTGCTAATTTTTCAAAATTTGTATGAATTTTCTCAACATATTTGAGATTCCTTAAGTGGATAGTAATTCTGTTGAGTGAAAATACATGTGTTAAGTAAACTAATAATTAAATGTTTTAGTTACAATTTTGATGATTTGTTTAGCGGATTTGTTTAGCTCTTTGTCTACCTTTTATGTCTTCATCCACATATACAAGAAACATTAGTCAATATAAGAAAAAATGTAAAAAAAATATATATAAAATGAACATTTATGCATTAAAGAAAATATAAACAATCTAAGGAACTATGTTGAAAGTGCACATAAATTTGTTTATTAGTTTCTATCTATGAGAATAACATGATTGTAAAAGAAAGATAAAGAATTACACAAATATGGAAGGAAAAGATAAAGATTATCTTAGCTAATAAAGGAGAAACTAAAGAAGAAAATCGAAAGAACCTATGAGACGATGGAAGGAAACCACACCACTTAGAGGATGATCCAAGATAAGTGATGAAGGAGTCGTCACTTGATCCAATGATACAAGATAATATTTAAACAAGAAGAGAAGTTTCTATCTTTTAAATAACTGAAAGAAACTCTCACATAATTCAAATAATCCAAAGTTATGCACAAGGAGTAAATTCTAGATTTAGAAAAGCTTATGGTTGGCCGAAAATTAAAAGAAAAGGGATGGAGGAATTCAAAATTTGAGAATAAAATCAAATGAAATCTTCTCGTTTGGCTAGTTTTTGAGACATGTTTCCCATGGTTGGCTCATGTTTTTCATGTTTATTAGAATGCATGCATTTCTTGTGTCTTTTGTAACCCCTTAGGCTAAAATTTCAATCTTTAAAATTGGGCTTGAATGTGTGGGCCAAACCGTGGAGGGTTGTATAGAAGAAAAAAGAACCAACTAAGTGTAAAAAGAATCCTAATTATAAACCCAACCCAACAAAAGGGAAAATAACAAATAAAAATATTCTAAAGACATAAAAATAAGGAAATGTGACGTTGACCAAGGCCTTGACTTTATGACAAGCATTTAGTAATTGAACCTTAGTCATTTATTGTTGAATTTTCATGTACTAATTGTTCTCCTTGTGTTAGAGATAATTCATCAACAAATTGGTAACACCTATATCAAAAGGAGTTAGATCACTCACATTGAAAGAATTACTACTAATATAAGAAGAAGGACAATTAAAGTCGTAAACATTATTATTACCCATCTTAATGATTTGGAAATGACCATATCCTGGAGGTGAGTGTTTGGACTTCTCACTACAAGAAAAAGATTGTTTAGAGATCAATTTTTAGCTACCAAATGAAATGGTTGCTAAATGTGACAAAAATAGTCACCAAATTAAGTTTTGGTTGCTAAATAACTACAAAATAGAAGTAATGATTGAATTTAGTGACCAATTAAGTCAAATAATTGGTATCTAACATTAGATACCAAAGTTTTAGTGACCTATGCCATTAGATTCTAAATTGGTATCTAATTAAGTTAGAGACTAATTTAAAATCTAATGACATAGGTCACTAAAACCTGGGTAGCTAATATTAGATACCAATTATTTGACTTAATTGGTCACTAAATTCAATCATTACTTCTATTTTGTAGTTATTTAACAAGCAAAATCTAATTTGGTGACTATTTTGATCATAATTAGTAACCAATTCATTTGGTAGCTAAAAATTGGTCTCTAAATAACCTTTTTCTTGTAGTGTCTTTTGAGTATGAAATTTATTTTTCCTCAATTGAAGTCATACCCAATTCAAAGATTTAAAAATAACTTTCTTGTGACCCTGACGTTAGTATGAAAATCTTTAAAGAAGAAGCCTTTCCATAACCATTTTGCATAACACTGAGTCAAGGTCATTAATGGGAAGAAGGTCAAGAGAAATAAGAGGGTTAAACCCATTCAATATTTCAAATATAGTGTGGGAATTAGTAAATTTAACTACTCTTAATAGGCAAACTCAATATGAGGTAAACATTCCTCCCACATTCTAGGGTTCTTAAAACCAAGTCATATAAAGGATTGAGACAAAGTCCTATTAATCACTTCTGTTTGACCGTAAGTTTGGGGATGACAAGTAGTAGATAAAAGAAGTTTATGTACTAATTTTTCACTATAAGGTCTTCTACAAGTGACTGGAGAACTTTGAGTCTCTATTAAATATTATGGTTCTAGCAAACTCATGTAATCACATAACTTCCTTAAAGAAGAGATTGGAAATATTACATGTATCGTCTATTTTTTAGTAAGGAATGAAATGTGCCATTTTGGAAAACCTAACTACTATCATAAAAATATAATCTATTTCCCATTTTTCTCTTGACAACCATAAGATGAAGTCCATAAAAACATTCGTTGAAGGTGAATTAGGGATGGTAAAGGGGTATAGAAACCATGAGGTTGTACCTTATATTTGGCCTTTCTACATGCTATATATTTGCCACAATTGTTTTGGACATGTTTTATCATATGTGAGCAAAATAAATGTTCTTGTAAGGTTTTTAAGTACCCCAAAATGACCCATTAATCCTTTCTCATGGGCCTCTCTAACAAGAGATTTTCTTAAAGACCCTTAAAGCACACAATATCTTATTTTTGAAAAGAAACTTGTTTTGTAAGAAGAAATCTTTGTTTACTCCTTTTGAGAACTCTTAAAATATAGTAGATAAATCAAGATCATCAAAGTATAACTTCTTGATGTGATTAAAACCTAATAATTTGTTTTTAAATTGTTTAGTGGGACATATATCCTTAAGAGAACATTAACCACAATATTAGTATTATCTTGGTTATGTTTAATCACATAAGTAAAATGTTCTATAAATCCTACCTATTTAGCTCATCTCGATATGTTTGATTTCGCCATTCAAATACTTGAGAGATTCATTATCATTATGGATCACAATTTTGTTAGGCGGAAGATAATGTTATCAATTTTGCAAAGTCCTAACAAGAGAATATAATTCCTTGTCGTCATGAATGAGTCTCATGAAGGTGCTAGGAGCACTAGTTAAGCCAAAAGGCATGATCAACCTTTCATATAGTTCAAATTTGGTATTGGTGGTTTTCCATTCATCTTTAGGTTTGATTCTAATTTGATTATATTAACTTTTGATATCAATCTTGGAAAATATGTGAGATCCATGGAGTTTATCAAGAAAGTCATCTAGCCATAGAATGAGGTGTCTATAATGGTAATGTTATTTATTGCATGACAGTTAATACACATACATTAGATTCCATCCATTTCAGCAAAATGAGTTAGTAGCATAACATATAGGCTCATGTTGTCTTGGACATAATCTTTTTCTATTCATACCTCAACTTGACTTTGGACCTCTTTAGACTTCACTAGTGCAAAACTTACCTATAACGACACAAATTAACAACGATTGACAAGCCATCGTCATCAAAGAAGATTTTGTAGAAATTTTGTAAATAAAGTGATATTTTTAATGACAGTTGTCCTAGGACCATTGTTAAAAGATGAAAATGAAGAAAATGACACAATTTTATTACAGAATCGTTGTTAAAGGTTGAAATATGAAGAAATGACAAATATTATTTTTACCAAATTGTAGTTATTTTTATGATATTATCCTGAAAACGCAAAACTTTTTCCACATTAATTTATGCTCTCCTTTTGTTTGATTTTTCCTCTCTCAGTGTCACTCCATTGTTGTAGACACCCTTTTATAATGTCCAAAATGTGTAACCATTCCTTTAAGTAAAACAACTTACCATTATTACTCATTAAGACTTAGCATATTTATAATTTGGGATTATAGTCATGTCGATAACCATTACTTAATAGATGAGGAGTTTTGAAAAACTTAATTATTTACCTTAATAATTGATTATTTCATATGAAAAATAATCTATATAATATTCACATTTATAAATCCAATCAATTAATACTTAGTATAATTTATTATTAGTAAATTTAAAAACTTTCATAATCAATTTGTCATTACTTAAATGTTTAATAACATGTCATTTTAATAATTAATTAAACTTTCAAGTAACCAACGATGTAACTAACAATAATAAATTATGTTTAGTTTCAATCAATTAGCTTGCTTAGAAAAAGATTACAAAAAAAAAAAAAAAATCATATTGGTATCATGGAGAATTGTTACAATAACAACTCAAGGCACATCTAAATAATCATATCAACCAAGAATATATTTACATAGCACAACTTTCATCCAGTGTGTTTATCTCCCTTCTAATGGTATAAAATCTATCTCTAGCCAAGGTTTGATGAGATGTTAGCTAGTTGATGATTTGTGTTAATGTAGTCTATGATGTAATCACCTTTAATTATATGTTCTCTAATAAAATGTTGTCTAATTTCTATGTGTTTGGTCTCATAGTGCTTGATAGAAATTCTGGTGAGATTTTTAGCACTTGCAATGTCACATTTCAAAAGAACGTGATCAAGGAAGATATCAAAATATTCTAGCTATTGTCTCGTCTAAAATATTTGTGAATAATAACTATCAACTGTTATATATCCCAAGTTATAATTAATAATCAACAAAAATAAGATTTTGAAACCATTTGTGTTTATTAAACCATGATTGATTATTACTGGTGATATTTAATTATTCAATTTATGATAATCAATTATTATAAAAATGTTAATAAAAACTTTTATAAAATTTTTTGAACTTAAAGTATTTTGCTAAGTTATTTTTTATTCTAAAAGTAAAAATTGAAAGATATGAAGAAGTTACTTTGTTATAAAAATTTTGGTTCTTAATTTTTTTTAAATGAGGCATATTATTTAATATTTACTTGACGAGTTCCAAAAGATAGGGACTGAGTAAGTCTACTTAAGACTAACACCTTATTTAAGATCAAAGTCTACCTAACTTGCAAGTACGATTGTCAAAATTGGTGGTCCGATTCAGCCTAACCTAGCCCTACAAGGTAAGTAAAAAAAATTGAAAGCCTAGTGTGACCAATACCTTAAAACATGTCATAATGTTTTGCTTAGGTTGACGTTATGTTAAGCCTATGAGCCAATAGGGCCAATTTTTCCTTAACTGAAAATAAAAATGTTACAACCTATATATACAAAAAAATCATGATATATCATTGTTCAAGAGTCTAAAGTTCAATATTCAACAAGATGCATTATATAACAACATTATACATCTAGGTCTAAATATTACTTGAAAAAATTCTAGTAATGTCTCTGATATCCATATCATGTTTAATTAAAAAAGTAAATATTCATAAAAGTAGACAAGAATCACTAGGAAATTGGAAAAGGTTATTTCTTTGTATAGCAACATAAGTATGAAGAACAAAACAAATTGATATAAAAGAATGAAAGGGTCAGTCAGACCTGTAGGCATCCGACCAAATCGGTTAGGCTAAAAAAATATTATTATACATGCCACTATTTTTGAAACCTAACCTGAAATGAAACATAAGTCACATGGGTCGACCAATTGGGCTAGACCTATTTTAAGAACCTTACTTTCAAGGTAACTCACATGCTATCAAGGTAGCTCTTTGCACATACTTTACAAAGTGTTATGATGTAAACTTTATTTTTCTCACCACCTAATATTTTCATCTACATGACTTGGTTTATCATTAAATTCTAGATATCCCACTCTTATAATGATTCTCACACTATATTCAAATTAGGTTAGATAACATCATATTTCCACACTACCATTTCATATATCTCAAGTTAAACATTTTCTAAACACATACAATTCATCAATTATACATAGTTATATGATTATAAAATGTGATAATAAGATCATTAAAAAGGCACATTTTAAAAAAAATACTTAAACAAGTAAACCAAACATAGGAGAACATTACATGTGCGAGGTACTCTCGCTATAGAAATATTCTTAAAAAAATAGATTTATTTTGGTTCTCTCCTAACATGAGTAAAAAGCTATCACTTGGGTGAAGAATTCCATAGTTGAGAACCTTGCTCTCGACCTCGATCTCGTTTGAGCAAGATATGAACGTAAAAACTAATAATCTAGAAGCAAGATATGGAAAACATATCAAAAGCACAAGAAGGGAGTGTTGACTTGTGTTTTTTAAAAAACTTTTTGCAAAGCTTTGTTTGATGAACGTAAACAAACAAAGAGTATGCTTGGCAAATGCACCGTAAAACAAGCTTTTTCGAGATTGCTTCAATTGTCTGATACAACTTGATGAATTGTCTAAAAACTCTTTTCAAAACTTGTTTTCGCAAATCACTCTTTCTTAGGTTAATTATAGTTGAATAACACGCAATATAAAAAGATTAGGGAAGAAATATTTACTTTAGATGTTTATATTGGTTCATTTGAAAACACCGGATTATGTCTAATTCTTAATCAACTTGATTAAATTCCACTAAGCATACTAACACTATCAAGATACAAGCAAGTATTATTTGGACTTCAATCACTCTTGACTAAAACAACCCATATTATTTGGACATGCAGCCACTCTTGGCTAAAACTTTAAATATATTTTGGAACGTAATCACTCCTGGCTAAAATCCGAGTATTATTTGGAATGAAGTCACACCTAGCTAAACCACTGAGTATTTTTAGGAACATACTTACTCATAACCAAAACCCAAATATTATTTGAAACTCAACTATTCTGAGCTAAATCACTAAGTATTGTTTGAAATGGAGTCATTATTGGTTATAAGACAGAGTATTATTTGAATAGAAACCACTCCTAACTATACCACAAAGGTTTACAAAGAAAGTGATCTAAAAGATCATGATATTGTTCACTAGAAAGAGGATAACATCTTATGACAAATACAAGATAAAACATAGTCTTTTATACATCTATGAACACAAACAATGTTCTTCTTCACAATGTTTTATGCATTTTCTTGTTGTAAGACATTTGCCAATAGTCCTTCTTCACAATGATATTCTTTATATAGTTTTTGAAAAAAAAATTAATGCAAATCCTTTGTAGCCACTGTGAGGGTCTTCTTCTTCTATTACGACTTTTTCTTCTTGCATCTGATCACACTAGTAGCTGAAATGCATTAAACACTATTGAGTTAACATTAAATGCTTGTGGCTTATTTGGAAAACACCTTTAGAATATGATGGACTTTCACAAACCTAGGCAAGTAGATTCCTTCCACCTTTTAAGTAAAACATAAAGCCTGATAGAGTTAACTAACTCTACAACATTGACATCATGCTTTTTATAGAAAAACATTTGTGTGGAACAACTTTCAACAAGGTCTTCAAGATATCTTGATAATAAAACATTAAGAAATCCTTTTAAATGAATGATGAAGTGTACATTCTCTGCAAGTGTAAAATAAGCACTTATTAGTTAGACATGTACCATGAATGCTTAAGGCTTGTGTCTATCATACAAAGTATACTTATCGTCTATCTAAGTAAAAGGTTATTAAACTAACTATACTCAAATTGTGTTTATCTAAATAAAAGCTTATAAGTCAAAAAGGATACACACAGTGCATGTATCTATTAGACAAAGCCCACACTGAACAATGCTTGCATATTTCTTGCATCTATTACCTCAAATCAAATACTTTGTATCTGTCATGATCTAATACATATAAAATTATATTTTACACTTAATTATTTAAATACATAATCAAATCTAAACACATGATCTCCTAACTGTGATATAATATAAGCCAACAATTTATCTAAAACTTAACATAGCTTTCTCACCCAAATTTCAACTCAAATTAAGTTACACCCCTAGAAATGTTCTCAAACCATTATTCAACAAAATTCTAATAAGAATATTCTTGACACTCCATCTAAATTAAAAATCACTTTTGAGATACAAATTTTCACTTATTTTTTTGAATAAATTTCTATGTATACATACATTATTCACAATCTCAAGTTAATCTAATATGTATTATTTTATCATCATACAAGTAATTTGGTATAAAATTTCTACATAATATAAATCAATTCTCAATTTCTCTACTATCTTTATTATACCTATTCGGCGTGCATAATATATATAATTATTCTTCTATACATTTCAAAGCAATAATTCACGCACAATGATACATTCAAAAGCCCCTTAAAATTCAACCATACATTTCTAATCCAAACTTTTACTTATGCAATTAAAGATTAAAATTAACTTCCTTTAACTTGGTTCCTCATATATTCTAGAATATCTAGGTTTTTAAGGTGAGAATGAAGCACAAGTGCTTAAATAAGTTCTTAATTGCCTAAAAAGTAAACCTTAATCATCAACACGCCTTAAATCAAGCTTTAGTTCTAAAAACACCTTTCTTCCAAACCAACCCGTGAGCCATGCATGATATAGTCAGGAATGGAGAAATAAACTTATTCAAAGCAAGGTTTCCAAGATTGAGTGCTATAAATTTCCCCTTGACCAGATTTATGAAAGGAAGTCTCAACTGAAAAATGAAAGAGAGTTTGGAACATGAACTAAGGAGAAGAGAAGAAATGGTAAGAGAAGAGGAAAAGAAGGAGGTGAGGAGGTTCTGCTTTGAAATTAAGAAGAAAATTGAAAACTTTTGTTCACACCCTTACTCATTTTCTCGACCCTCCCCTTTCTATGTCTTTATCTTAATTTCTGTTTATGTTTGTTAAAAATAAAAACAACATTCAAAGTCTAAAATTAATTACTAACTACACCACCCATTCACATATTCATGCACATATCGTTTAAGGTGATTAAAATTTTGAGTACAATTTCAATTTAATTTGCAATAAATTTATTCTCACACTTATTTATCATACAAAATATAAATCCTTATACTATATACAAAATACAAAACAAAGAACCAATAGAAAATACAGAGGAAATTAAAACATGAACTGATCCATATTTTTTTAGTTGTCGGAGCAATATTTATACATAAATTTGTAGCATTAAAAATGAATATTAACAAACATATTTCTTAAAGATCAAAATCAAGGTTTTATTCTTAAAAAAAAAAAAAAAAGTCTCTTTCACTGTTTCGCACATTCACCTTCCATTTATACCACACATTTTCATGAGAAAAAAAATGAGAAATAGTAAACTCTATGAATACAAGGGTGGAAAATAAGTGACATTGAACAAAACAAAATGCTTAGTTTTTTTTTTAGGTTCTCTTATAGATGAAAGAAGTAGAAGAGTTAAAAGTTGAAACTCGTCACAAAAATAAAAATGAAAAGATAATAAACAAGTTATATTTACAATAAAATGTTAGGAAATTATATTTTCTTAGTCTAATTATGGGTTATATATTTATTTATATAATTATATTAGTTGTTGATTTCTTTAACGTTCGAAAATCATTCGTCATTAAGATGGTTTTAATGAGTCATTTAATATAGTTTTAATGACATCCTTAATTTCTCATATTAATTGGTTTAATGAAAATCATTTTCTAAGAAGTTATTAGAATAATAGAGAGGTAATGGGTTGGCTCCCAATATACCAAAATCACAAACTTTGTGGTCTCTTACCCCATCAAAAGAGTCACTCTAAAGTCCAGCCAGAGGAATAAGGAAATTTTGGTTGAGGAAGATCATAACCCTATCGAGTATTCTATCTTCATCCATGGATTCACTAAGTCCCATATTGGCTAGGAATGAGAAAGTTGAGCAACATATAAGAAATAAGACCCACAAACTTAATGCGTTAAGGTTTTGAGTTGAAGGTGATGTCATTCCCTTATATGGGTTTGGCTCAGTTCTCATTGTTTGAGATCTCCCCGGTGTTTTTCCCCTCAGATTTTTTCAACAAGTGGTATCAGAGCCTCCTTCATGTTAAATTATCATGAATAAAATTTTATCATCAGATTAAATTATGTTGTTGTTATACCTTTGGAATTAAAGAATAAATGCACATAATTCTATTTGATGTTTACGCCTTTCGTCTTATCTTATATAATTTGTTTTATTGTATTGTGGCCTTGATTTCTCTATGTTGCAATTTTGGTAATTCATATGAATTGCTGGTATGATATACATAATAATTCCACTGGTTAATTTTCTTGAAAAACATATGTAATATTTTTCGACCTTGAATACGATTCACAGATCTAGGTCTTTATTTCCATTGTTATATCCACTGCTCATATGTAATTTTTTTCAATGCTTATTATTTATACGGATAATAAACGACCCAAAGGAAGTTTGTTGTCTGGCCAAATAATAAAAATTGAAGTTTTATTTTGTAATGCTTATTATTTATGCGGATAATAAACAGCCCAAAGGAAGTTTGTTGTCTGGCCAAATAATAAACATTGAATGTTTTGTATGATGCTTATTATTTATGTGGATAATAAACGACCCAAAGAAAGTTTATTGTTAGGCCAAATAATAAACATTGAACCTTCAGTTGATATATTTATTTATTATACGAGCACTAATCGGCCCAAAGGAAGATTATTGTTTGGCTAATATGATGCTTATTATTTATCCAAATAATAAACAGCCCAAAGGAAGTTTATTGGTTGGCCAAATAATAAACTTTACACCTTCAGTTTATATATTTATTTATTTTTTATCTAATTATGCGAGCACTAGTTGACCCAAAGGAAGATTATTGTTTGGCCAATTGATAGAAAATGTATGCAGTAAATAAATAGGTTGCAAATTCTCAAGTTTCCATGTGAACATTGAGTCGGTCCAAATAAAGGCTTAATGTTGACAGGATTTTTTGACAATATTTGATTGCTGCAATGAGAGTACCACTTACAGTTAATTTTTCTATCCAAAGATTAAAAATTAATGTTGTTCTAGGTATCTCAGTATGAATTTTCCCATTATTCTTGCTAATAATATTTTTGATGGATACAATTGTTGTTGCTTTAGCTTCAGCTGCCAATGTTTCTGCTCAAGTTAGCAGCATCCCTATGCTAAATGGTACAAACTTCAAAGTTTGGAAAGATACCGTAGAGATTATCCTTGGTTGTATGGATTTGGACATAGCTCTTCGGTAGGACAAACCAATTGCTACTGAAGAAAATGCTAATAAGGATAAAATAGAGAAATGGGAGCGATCCAATCGAATGAGTGTAATGATTATGAAACGCTCTATTTCGGAAGCATTTCGAGACTCTATTACTGAAGATAGCAATGCTAAAAAATTCCTAGAGGATGTTCAACAATTCTTTGCCAAAAATGAAAAGACAGAGGCAAGTAATCTTTTGAGAAAACTTGTCTCTATGAGGTATAAAGGCAAAGAGAACATAAGGGAGTACATTATGGAAAAGTCTCATCTTGCTTCAAAATTGAAATCACTAAAGTTAGAGTTGTCTGAGGACTTACTCGTGCATTTGATTTTGATTTCTCTTTCTGCACACTTTGGACAATTCAAAGTGAGTTATAATACTCTAAAGGATACTTGGTCCTTGAATGAGCTAATGTCTCACTATGTACACGAGGAAGAGAGGTTACAGTGAGAACATAAAGAAAGTGCTCATATGGCTTCGTCCTATCAGCATAAAAGAAAGCGTGAGGCTACTGCAGTTAAACCTTCTCAGCAAAAAAAGACAAAGAAACATGATATTTTAACATGTTTCTTCTGCAATAAGACAGGACAGGTTAAAAAGGATTGTGTCAAATATGCTACTTGGCGAGCAAAGAAGGGTATGATCCTTGCTTTTGTTTGTTCTGAAGTTAATTTAAGTTTTGCACCTATGGACACTTGGTGGGTATGGAGCCAACCACCAAGTGATGTTGAAAGATTCATCTATGTGGCGGATGACAATAAAGTTGTAATGGAAGTTGTAGAAACCTTCAGATTATGTTTTAAGACTAGATTTTTTTTTTGGGCTTATTTGAGACATTTTGTGTACCGTCTTTTAGACGGAATTTAGTTTTTGTTTCTCATTTGGACAAATCTGGTTATCATTGTTCTTTCGAAAATAATAAAGTTAGTCTCTTCCAAAACTCAAATATTATTTGTTCTGGTTTTTTAATTGATAATCTGTATAAGCTTTATTTAAGTTTCTGCAATGAAATACTGCAAACAAGTTCAAGAGGTACAAAATGAAAATTAAATGAGAATTCTACCTCATTATGGCATAAGCGTTTAGGCCACATCTCTAAACAGAGAATTCAGAGGCTTATGGTGGATGAAATTCTTGAACCCCTAGATTTAAAGGATTTTCAAGTCTGTATTGAATGTATCAGGGGGAAAAGAACAAATGAAAGAAAACTAAGCACAGAGAGAGAGCTAAAGATGTCTTAGAACTAATACATATTGATATATGTGGTTCGTTTCCTATTGCTTCATGAAATGGACAACAGTATTTTATCACATTTATAGATGATTACTCTCGTTATGGGTACTTATATTTAATTCATGAGAAGTCCCAATCCTTGGACGTTTTTTTTTTAAAAGCTTAAGTTGAACTCCAACTTGGAAAGAAAATCAAAGCTGTCAAATCTGACCGTGGTGGTGAATACTATGGAAAATATGATAGATCAGGAGAACAACGTCCAGGACCTTTTGCACTTTTTCTAAAGGAGTGTGGAATTGTTCCACAATATACTTAACACTCACGAGGATACAAGTTTTATGATCCTACATCAAGATCAATTTTTGAAACGAGAAATGCAATATTTCTCAAGGATGTTGACTTTGGAGAGGAAGAAAACATTAGGAATGTTGTTTTTATGAGGAATCTGTTATTGATAATGATCAGGTATTCATACCTCTTGTTATTCAGGACACAATTATAGAACAAGACAACAATGAGAATCCTCCTCAAATATAACATATAGAACAAACTCAACAACCTTAAGAAGTATTAAGAAGATCTACAAGAGAAAGGAAAAGTGTTATTTCGGATGAATACCTTGTGTACCTCTAAGAACATGAGGATGACATTAGTTTAACAGAAGATAACCCAATCAACTTCTGTGAAGCCATGAAAAGTTCTAATTCTCAAAAGTGGATTGGTGCCATAGAGGAGGAGATTAAATCTATGAGAGACAATGACGTTTGGGATCTAGTAGAATTATCTGAAGGTGTGAAACCCATTGGTTGTAAATGGATATTTAAAACTAAAACGGATTCTATGGGTAATATTGAAAGATATAAAACTCGTCTAGTCGTTAAGGGCTTTACTTAAAGGGAAGACATAGATTATAAAGAAATTTTTTCTCCAGTATCTTCAAAAGATTCTTTAGAACAATAATGGCATTAGTAGCTCATTTTGATTTAGAGTTACATCAGATGGATGTTAAGACGACATTTCTTAATGGAGACATTGATCAGACAATTTATATGGTGCAACTGGAGAACTTTGTGTCAAGTAATTCAAAGTTTATGGTCTGCAAATTAAAGAAATCCATCTAGGGTCTCAAACAGGCTTCCCTTCAATGGTATCGCAAGTTTCATCAGGTTATTACCTCATATGGCTTTGAGGCAAATATTGTTGATTGTGTATACTACAAGTTCAGTGAGAGTAAATATGTATTCCTACTCTTGTATGTCGACACAACCGTGGATAAAGGAGACAAGTTTAGTCTCAAACAGTGTCCCAAAATGATCTTGAAAGGACAATAATGCACGATAAACCTTATGGATCAACAATAGGGAACTTATGCTCAAGTCTGCACACGTCCTGATACAATATTTATAGTGGGAGTTCTAGGCAGATACTTTAGCATGAGGCATTTAACCATGACATATGGTTACAAAACTTTGTCACCAGGCTTCGTGTGGTAGATGACATTAAAAAGCCATTGAAGATTTATTGTGACAATAATTCAGTAGTACTTTACTCCAACAACAAGAGCTCAATAAAGTCAAAATATTAAATTTTTGGTTGTTAAGGAAAGAGTTCAAGAAAAATATATTCCTATAGAACATATAGGAACAAAGTTTATGCTAGCAGACCTATTAACCGAAGGATTGATCCCTGAAGTCTTTCATGAACATATTGCTCATATGGGTATCATTATTGATGATAACATGGTTTAGTGGGGTTATTTTGTATACTTTATATGTTTTATGTCAGACATTTTATTATTTAATTTTCTATAGAATAAAGGATGAGGATTTACATTATGTTGTTTGCAATGTTAATATTGAAAAGTTTGGATAAATCTTAATGAAGATTTTAGAGTAGGACCAATTGGAAATAAACATACATGAGATCAAATTTCATGTAATTTGCATGTTGCTCATTAAGACTTGATCTATGTCGTTGAGTGTATCTATATGGTAATCATCATGGTTCAGTTGCAAATTTAATGTGATGAAAGTCGCGGTAATTCGATTATTGGTATATGAGATGGACCAGATTGTTTAAGTAGTTAAGAATAAATAGCATTCGGTATGTGCACTTTTGGTTTATTTTGTGATATGATTATTTTAAGACAATATATATAACCCAAGTGGGAGATTGTTAGGAAATTATATTTCCTTAGTCTAATTGTGGGCTATATATTTATATATATTTATTTATATAATCATATTAGTTGTTGATTTCCTTAACGTTCGAAATCGTTCATCATTAAAATAGTTTTAATTAGTCATTTAATATAGTTTTAATCACCTCCTTAATTTCTCATATTAATTGGTTTAATAGGAATCGTTTTGTGAGGGAGGTAAGGGGTTGGTCCCCAATATACCAAAATCACAAACTTTGTGGTCTCTTACCCCATCAAAAGAATCACTCTAAAGTCCAACGAAGAAGAATAAGGAAGATTTTGGTTGAGGAAGATCATAACTCTATCGAGTATTCTATCTTCATTAATGGATTCAGGTATATGTCTCTTCTATTGAATTTTTGACTCTCAATAAACATGATAGCTAAATTCATTATTCAGTACATTTATTTTGTAATTTTCTATCATCAAAGTTTTAGTTTTTAATACTGTTTTAAATTAAAATATTATTTATTTAAAAAAAAGTTAAGATATGCTAATTGTCTCTATAATAATAATAATATAAACAAAAGCTTCAAACATTTTTATATATTGAAAATATCATTAATCATGTAATTAACTTTTGTTAAACTTTAATAATTTTAATTAATATATACAAATATAAAAGTAAGATTCAATTTCAAAAGTTTGTGAAAAGAAAACTAACCTCCCATTAGAAATAAATAAACAAAAACTCTCAACCTACATTACACGAGCATGTTCATATAATTAATATGAAAACTCATCATATAGCTAGTACTATATATAAGCTCCAAGTAGATGTTAGCCACGTGATAAACCCTAGCCATTTAAAATTCATTCCTTAGCCAGTTGTTACACATTGGAAATCGATTTGAGTCTTACAAATAAAAAAGGAGAATATGACCAAAGAGGATATGGATTCTCATGCAAGTTTATGTGTCCCACCGACCATTGCTTATAAATTAGTATTATATTTGTTTCATAATAACAAAATGAAAAGAAACAAAAAGGGGAAGTCTTTTTAAAAGACAATAGATCCTTTATTAGCTACTTCTTTCTTCTATCTTATCTCTTTTTTTGTTGGATGTTTTAAGTCTTACTTGTTGCTTATACAAAACTTATTCTGGAAAGGACCTTCTTAACAACTTAATATTCACAAGCTTTAATTATAAACTAAATAAATATGAAGTTGTAGAAGTCTGGTATATGTACGAAATTTGGTTAATACATTACTAAATTACACTAAATCTATTTTAAAAATTTTAATTTTATACATTTGATACTTTATTAACATATTTTTTCTAAAATAAAGTAGATGACGTTAATCGAATCTATATAAACAATTATATATATAGTAGAATATGTTAACAAATTATATACATGCTATTTAAAATGCGGAATTTAATAATCTAACTGATAAATCTTTTGGTATTATCTTTGAGATATATCTATATAAAATTTTACATAAATAGTAATAAAATAATTCAAATGAATGTAACTAGTACAAGATTGAATAAATTAGATATCCTGATTTGAAAAATACTTATATCACTACTTTTCTTTTCATTTAAAAAAAATGCACTCTTCTAAGTAAAAGGTGAATATTATACTTTGGTTTAGTTTACTATGATGAATTTTCATTCATAAAAAATATGTTGGGAATCACAAAATAATATATATATATATATATATATATATATATATATATATATATATATATATATTATTTTGTGATTCCCAACATCATGAAAGATAATTTTGGCTAGTGGTATAATTAGTTTTAGTTTTGGACCTTAGCCTATCCAATTTCAAGTAAACGTTAATTCAAAAAATAAAATTAATAATAAAGTTTGAAAATTAGACATTAACACCATTATAGTAGTATTAGAAAAAAAAAAAAAAAGGAAACTTTTTTAGAGAAGCTTACTTGTACCTAATGAACCATCAACGTTAAAAGATTTATTTATATTAAAATGCATTAAAGTGTAATACTTTTATCTTTAACACTAGGAAAATATAAATTTTAAAATTAAAGGAATATTTATATAATTTAAGCTTCTGAAAATAAGTTTGTTTATAAATTTTCTCTCCATGGCATTTTAGCAGCTATGAATTTATAAAATATTTATTTTTATTAAAATTTATCACGTGATTAATTTATGGGTATGGTAGGTTGTTCCACCCTTTTTTTGAATTGACCTCTTTAATTCATTTTCTTAGTATTTATGAAATTCTTTTGTAGTGGTACTTCAAACTCACACCAAACGAACCTCCTCCACCTCTTAATTAATGTTTTTTTATACCAAGTCCGTATCACCGAAAGGATTGCGAAATATAAAAGAAAAATATCATTGTTGATTCCATGATCATTAATAATGTTTTCCACTGATTTTGAGAATATTCTTTTTAGTGTCAAATGTCAATGAACTCTCTCTCCATCTATTGCTAATTGTGTGATTGGAAGCACAGAAAATGGAAGGAAAAATGGAAGGAAAGGGATAGTAATAAAAAGAGATGATGTTGTGACATGATCATATGTGTGTGTATATATATATATATATATA
>Ga0209489_103660_pt1 | contig 29563 bp, 12 predicted proteins | sample SiratrowhiteBW_FD_187527 | JGI IMG/M metagenome (GOLD analysis project Ga0209489, IMG submission 187527) | Root nodule microbial communities of legume samples collected from California, USA - Siratro white BW (SPAdes) (version 2) | ecosystem: Host-associated > Plants > Roots > Nodule | place...
AAAAATATTATATATATATATATATATATATATATATATATATATATATATAAACTATTTGTTAAGTTTCTTATATTATAGATTATATATTTTGGAAAGATATAATAATATATTAAATATTATATGTAGTAAATGTAATACCAATACTTTATAAAACAAAATTCTCATAGGTTTAGGTATTATTTTATTACGTTTTATTTATAACTTTTTTTTTATGAAGATTGGTACATTAATTAAATTCAATAAATATTTCACATTCAATAAAAATAATATTCAATGAAATTATCATAATTAATTATATTGAATATTTAATAAATATAACATATAAAAAATAACCATTCATTTATAAATCTTTAAAAGTACTCGTACATTAACAGTACTAAATGCTACCTATAAAATCTGTTTTCAAGTTAAATTTATGAATACATGTAGATTTATAATTAGGTAACATTATACACATTCCATATCGTAAGCGTATTTAAATTAACGTTTTAGGAAAAAAAATTCACTTCAAGTTTGCAGTTTCATAAATTCAAATAGATCTTAAAAATGTTTATTTCAATTAATTCATGCCAAAATTAGTATAATCTCTATTACATATTCATAATTAGGAATAGTTGGTTCTTTATTTAATAACTGCTATAATAATAATAATAATGGATCACAAAAAGATATTAATGCTTTAGATTAAATATAACAACATTAATTATAAGTTCCAATATAAAGGGAAAGAAGATAGTAGTAATAAATAAACCACAAAAGTAAAACGCAATAAGAATTAATTACATTGATCCCCGGAAATAATTAATTAAATTAATAATAAATAATAGAGGAAAAAAGAAAAAAAATTATAAATTTGGAGCAGTGCATTAAATTGGAGTATGAGAGGGGTAGATGTAGAACGATGGGGGTGCAGAGAGTGTGGGTAGGCACACAAATTAATAATGTGATAATTTTGCATTTATTTATTTTTACTGCATTTATTATTATTATTATTTTTTGAGCTATTTTGGTGGAAATTAAAAATAAAATTGATTGGATGAACAGTGAAATGTGCGTTGAAGGCAGTAATAATTGCACCGACGAAGAGTGTGGGTGGCTGGTTTAGAGGGACAGCACGTTTCCCTGTGTGGGTCCCACCTCTCTCACTCCCTTCCATAAAACGCACAGCACAAACCCTTTTACCCTGTTTCTCTCTCTCTCTCACTCTCTCTCACCAACCACACTCCGTCGCAAAGCGTGGTTGTTGTGTGAGGCGCGCCGCCGATTCACTACCGGAGATATGATGTCCTCCTCCGGCGCCGGCAGGTACATGGCCTTTCCGCCGTCGCCATCTGCTCCTCCCTCGCCGCACCTCTCCGCTCTTCGCTCCTCCGCTCTAGCCGAGCAGGACAAGTATATCTATATCTATATCTATATCTGTACCTCCTGTTTATTACTATCGCTCTGCATGTGTGTGTGTGGATTGCTTGGATCTTCGGATTGATTGTTACTTGTTGTGTTTGATTTGAAGAATTCTGCTGACCAGATTGTTACTTCTGTTTTCATCTCGTTGTTTAAGTGATTCGGACTTCGGGTGAGGGTTTTTTGGCGTGGCGGGACTGGGGATAGGGTTTTGGTTTTGGTTTTGTTTATCGGGGATGGTCAAAGGGGAGTCGCACTGTGTTAACTTCAGTTGTTGGTTGTTTGTTTTGTTTTTTTTGCTGTGTGGTTGGATTTCGTGGTAGATGCTTTGGATGGTGGTTTTCGTGGCCTGATCTGCCGTTTTTGCTGGAGTTGGTTGGGAGAGTGGATCCTTCGTGGTGGAAATGGGAAATGGTTGTGGATAGTGGATTTGATTCCGTGTTTGTGGATTGCGTTTTGTTTTGTGATGGATTGTTGTTTTGGCTGGGTTCATCTGTTTGTTCACTGATTGCTTTTTGGAGGGTGATCTTTGTCGCAAATTAGTTGATCTTGCTGTGGATGACTTTGCTTTGCACTTAGTTCATCTTGCTGCGGAAATATGTTGGCATTTTTCTTTGATTGGGTTTATGTTGTTGGGTGATCCTTTTACTTGATCTGACCTAGTGGGAGAAGGCTTGGTTGTTGTTTGTTGCTGAAGATGACGTGGCATTGTTGGTACTGCCTTTGTACTTGTGAAAGTACTGTCGTTTTTGTCTTTGTTGTACTTTTTATTCATGATTGTTTTTTTTAGTTCATGGTTTACTACCAAGCAAAAAAATTGTCATGGACCTTTCATATTTGATGAGTTTATTATACTGTACTTTTGTTTTGTGTTTAGTAATGGCTACACTGTCCTACTCTCATTGTGTGATTTTTTACTTGCTTTTCAGATATCTATCTGAGTTATTGGGAGAACGTAACAAGCTTAGTCCTTTCATGGCTGTGCTTCCTCAGTGCTTTCGATTATTAAACCAAGGTGAGATTCGTCCCTCAAACTAGTGGCTAAATAAGCATGAAGGTCCCCCCTCCTCTCCCACTGCATCTCCCTCTGTGCTTTAGTTATCTTTATCATAACATCGGTTTACGTTCCTCCTAGTCCCTCATTGTCTAGGGATATAGGATATCAAAGCATCTCTCAAATTGCGACGCTGCTTAATGAGTTGTCTATTAACTTTGGCATAAGTCAGAACTCAAATTTATGTGATGTCTCATATTTTATTCCATGATTAAAAATGTTCAGTCCAAGGTCGATTGTGGGGGCACACCTGTGCTTTAGCAAACTGAAACAAGTTTGTGCCAATAAATAAATTCAATGCTTTTCATTTAAATGTTGTAGACCTGTATGTAAATTTCATAGAACTGTTTAATTATTTTTAAAATAATAATGATTGATTATCTGCATTAATGTTTTGTGGTCCCAAGGAAACGTGGACTATGGGGATTAATGTAGTTTTTGGACTTATGTTGCATTAAGATTGCATAAAAAAATAATTTATTTTGCGTAGCACCCAATATAGGCAAGTACGTGTTAATTTTCTTGGTTTTATGCGGAGATATGAAATGTGTTTCGGTAGATTCATATGTGATGTATATATATTCTATTTATTGGTGAAATTAATATATTACTCTTCTCATTATAAGTTGGTGTAGCATATACGCTAATTCCTGTAAATTAGGAAAGATTGACAGTTTCCGTAGTTTTAGGTTTCTATTTGGGAAGTGTTGATGCTAAGAGTATACAGTGCACTACCTTTGTATAGTTTCAAACTATCAAGTAATGTTAAGAAATTCACTCCCAACATGGTATTAGAACTCCTGATTAATTGGACTCTTGTGGTGGGCCGACCGTGGCCTTCGACACGCCATTTCCATAACTTCACTGCTTGTCCTGTCCCTTCTGCCACATCTCCAGAACCTATTCTAATACTGCTGCAGAACTGGCCATCCCTGAGGCCCTGTTGCTGGAAACCTCCACATTTGCCCTCACATGCCAGTTCCCCTGCTGGCATATGAGCTCCATGTACCATCTTGCGTGAAGCCCTGCTGTTGGATTCTTCGACATGTCCCTCACGTTCCATTTCCCCTTGCTTGCGTGTGTGCTCCATGTACCATCTTCCCAGCCACCATACAACCTTTTTGTGTACCTGCTTTTATTTATTGAAAGCCCTTTTTTTTGGTGGACTATAGCCTGAGCTGCACCTATTATGGTGGTTCCTTAATTAAACCCAAATACTCTCATGAGCAAACCCTAAGCCTCTGGCAATGGAGAGGAAATTAGAGGAAAGAAAATTGAGAGCTTTGTAGGATGTGGTGAGAGCACAGTTGAGTACAATGGTGAGGACAATTTTGAGGCGGCAGGGACAAAGGAAGGTGAGCTGGCATATCCCACGAATGGTATCTGATTGTGGTGGATGATTTGAGCATGACAGTGATGAGAGAGATTGAAACTGATGAACTAATGTGAAACTGAGCAGAAACCAGAAGAAACAGAGGAAGCATGACAATGACTGCAACTGGTGCCCTAGTTTGGCTTTGGCATAACTATCTTGGATAGCTTCCTTTTACTCCATTAATATCAATGTTTTGGTATTTATTATACAATGAGTTGTTATATCCTTTCATTTTGATGTTTGTCACTCAATAATTTGTTAAAAGCACCAACACGTACTTCCTTTCCAGCTCCAATAAAAATGTTCCCCTTGGTCTTCTTCAGCCTGATGCTTTGGGGCCCGGCCACTATTTCTAGTTATAAATGGTCAATTTCTTTCATTGATGGCTGTACTTGAGTAACTTGCCTTTTCTTGATGAAAGCTAAGTCAGAAATATATCAATTGTTTCTCCAGTTTTACTATAGTTTAGACACAATTTGGGAAGCCAGTCGAGTGTTTATGATAAGTTAAGTGTAAAGATTTTTTGTTGAATGATAAATTATTCTGGGAGCTGAAGATTGTATGTATGCCAACAAATTGTGTGAAAGCCCATGATATTCACTGTATTTCTAAATACTATAAAGTACAAAGGGTGATCACAGAAAAGGATAAATGTACATATGTCCACGCTGTGCTAGAAAATTGCACTTTAACTGTGAAGAGAATTATAAACTTTATGTGCTTATGCATGTATATTTTATTCTTTTATAAATAACTGTTGCATTTGCTGAAAAACTTTTTTAAGTTTATTGAGATTGGAGAAGTTTGGGAGTACATAATGATAGTTTAAGAATGTAGCATGAATGAATAGGAAGCAATGGTATGAAAGAGTTCATGTGAAGGATTTAATGAAAAGGATTGACAGGTTTAATTCTTTTGGTCCACTGTTATTTGAGTTTTAACTAATATAACCAATTTTTTTAATTGGGGATTTACCCGTATCATGTTCGTTTGGGGGATGGGTTTGGATGGTATTAGACCCCTGACCCCTGCACATTGAAAGTGAAGAGAGGATCTGGAAGGTGTGTACTAGAGAAGCAACAGAAGAAAAAAAATAATTAGTTAGTCAGCTGACCAGTTAGTTAGTCAGTCAGAGCTGGCAATGGGTTTGACAGTTGAGGGCGGGGACAGTTAATAGATAGGGGGATTTGTGTTGTTGTGCTAAGCCTATCTATCATTCATAGGTTGTGAAAGGGGCTATTCTGGTGAAGGAGTTCTCTCCTTGTTTCACCTTTCTTCCAAACAGATATATCTCCTGAGTTTCCACTCTGTCCCTCTCGTCTGATCTATTGTTACTGTTTTTCTTCTCTTGTGAGATGTTCTTCCTAGAATTTCCACAGATGGATTTTCGGTTAACTTGTAGTTTCCTTCACATGACAGCGGAAACAGTGATAGCAGCTTCAACGGCATGTAATTAGTTAGAAATGACGTATTGTAAATGAAATAGCATTCAAACTGGGAACTCTAGGTTAGAACCCTTTGAAAAGCTTCCAATCTAATTTCCTGATTTAATTGATGGAAAGACTACTTATTTGCTCCTAATGGCCTTTTAGAGGGCCTGTTGCACACCTTGTATCCTTACCTTTCATCTCACTAGGCTAAGTTTCTTAATTGACTTTAGCCAAAACTAAGTTGCAGGAAATCTTTGTCGTGTTCTTGATTTCAATTGAAAGTTCTTGATTTCAATTGAAAGTCGAGGGTGTTGTAATACCTACACAGTTTTAGTGTGTGTATAACTTATGAGATCTGATGTGTTATTACTGATTGTTTTCCATCTGATAAAGCAGGAAAAGAAAATTTTCTTGATGATATATGTGATTACTGCATTACGTTATTCTAATAGTATGTGCTTATTAGATGTTGTTTAAACTCTTGAAATGTTTCTGTCAAAACAAATTCTTAAATATCGTTCAGTTTTTGAAAGATGTTTTGAAATTATATTTTTATGTTGGAAATACCAGTTTCAATGGTTTACTAAATGACTTCAAAGGTTTTCTAGTTTCAATTAAGTGTGTAATATTATTTTCTTTAAATATTATATGACAATTAAGTGCATTCCCCCCTTACCATTTAGAGTACTACCATAAAAAGCTGGAATATATCATAAGGATAGCATTAGTTTTTACTGACTCAGCAAACATCCGTGTTGCATCGATTATGTAGTGACTGCTAACATGTTAACAAATGCTGATTGGTAAATCTTCTTCTTGAAAATTGACATTTTTGGAGCAGAAATTTTGCGTGTAACATCGCTGATGGGGAATGCATCAGTTTTAGGTCAAAGTGGGCTTGAACAAGCTAGCCCCCTGGCTACTGGAGGAATATTTTCAAACGGAGGTGCCAATGTGAACGGATGGGCATCACGATTTCAATCAGAAGTATGGATACTAACCATTAACATAACTTCATTAATTCATTTTCATCTAATTCTGTATTTTAGAAGTATTTCTGACTCAATTTTACATATCATGCTAACTCATGACATTTGTTCTAGTTATTGTAGTTCTAATTGTTTGTGACAGGCGATGCAAAGCTAACATCAAGATCTGACAATTATTCTATAGCTTAGCTTCTGTTTCTAAAATCCTGCTAGTGGATCATCTCATCTTTTTATGATAAATTTGATGTCAATACTTGGCCGCCTTTACAATTTTCTGCCAAATCACAGATGTGGTGAATATTTGCATCTGGATAAATCTGAGTATATTAACATGAATTATGGTAGAATGCTAACATTAGCCATTTTAAGGAACGTGAAACTGTAAGTTTTATTAGGTTTAATGAATTATTAGCTAAGTTGCCAAAATGGCTTGTAATTATCTTAATGCCTTAATAATCTGACTTCAGCTATAATTTGAAATTTCATTTGACATTATTTTCTGACACACTGGTTCTTCTTGACAATCATAGTCAGGACATGTGTACATTTTTGTCATCTCATGGCTGTAGATACTCTTTGCTTGTTTTTTTTTTTTTTTTTTTTTTTTGTTTTTTTTTTTTTTTTTTTTTTTTTTTTTTTTTTTTTTTCGTTGTGTTTTCAGCTTATTTTTAATTCTGAGCAGCTAATATTGTCCCCTTTTGGTGATCTATCGGCGGCCTCTGATACAGCAATAATTTCATCTGCATGTCAGTAAATAGACTACCATGTCTCTTTTTTGTTATTGACATTAGAATTAAAAATGCAGAGACCCAGCTTGTTACAGTCCTCACCAACACCAAACTGGCTGAGTCCACAAGGTAGCTCATCTGGTTTAATTGTTAAAAAGACACTCAGAGTAGATATACCTGTGGACACATATCCTAATGTATGGAGAATCTTATCTCAATTTATGTTAAATTTTACTTTGTAGAAAGATCTACTATTGACTTTAGTTTATTGCAGTATAATTTTGTTGGTCGCCTACTAGGCCCTAGAGGAAACTCTCTAAAGCGTGTAGAAGCAAGTACTGACTGTCGTGTCTTGATCAGGGGCCGAGGTAGCATTAAGGATCCAACTAGGGTAAGAATGAACATTTCATTAAATGTTCCAAGTCTAACATGATTAATGTACCCTGACAAAATTACAGCACTATGATGAAAAATTGAAATCTGTTGAGAAGATATTTTATCATGTCGTATAATATCAAATTATCGTGTTTACTCCCACATCTGGTTAATATGGTAGTATTTATTTTATCTAGATATCTGACTTTCTTCTGGTTGCAATCGTCTTCCATTGATCCTGACAAAATGATTTCAATAATTGGTGTAGCACCCTGTACTGTCTTAATGTACGTGTGGTAAATGATTGTCGTTTATATTTCTATTCGCTCTGGTGTCCAATCACTCTAGTAAATCTAATGTTAATGTCTACATTGCTTAATGTTTTTAGATTTCAGTTGGACTCTTTAGGTATTTCTGGTGATTGAGTTTTAATCATATATTTGTAGGAGGAAATGATGAGAGGGAAACCTGGGTATGAACATCTGAACGAACCTCTCCACATTCTAGTTGAGGCAGAGTTACCGGTTGAAATAGTTGATGCACGCTTGTTGCAGGCACGTGACATACTTGAAGATTTGCTCAAACCAGTGGTATGTTCGTGTGAATTCAATTGATATTGGTAGCGGTACACAACTTTATCGGGATGTTGTTCGTTCTAATTGTTTGAAGTTTTATCTTTCAGGATGAATCTCAGGATTTCTACAAGAAGCAGCAGCTACGGGAACTAGCAATGCTGAACGGCACTCTTCGTGAAGAGGGTTCTCCAATGTCCGGTTCTGTTTCACCCTTCCAAAACAGCCTTGGTATGAAGAGGGCCAAGACCAGGGGGTAAACTGTCCTAGAGGGTGAGAGGGCTTTTGGAGCTTGTGTTAATTTTCTACGTCAGCACTTACCATGCCACTGGTGCTGCTGTCAATGAATGCCCTGAATTGCCATCGGGGCACTGGCACCATAGTGCCAGTTCTAACTTGTTCTATGTGCAGTGTGTTTACATTGAGTTTGGGGAAGGTTTAAAGATGGTAGCACGTAGTGAAGGTCCAATTGAGTTTGGTGATTTTTTTTAGTGTCGGTTAGGCGATTTGGTTAGATATTCACCAAATCTGTCTATATTATATATGGGTTATATTTAAGCATGCAGTGACAGTTTTGATATGGTTTTGGAATTGTGAGGAAGATTATGTTATGGTTTGTACCCAGATTGTGAGGCAGATAATATCTACTTCAATGCGTGTATGGGTGACATTTTGTAGTATCTAATGTAGATTATAAATTTGTGAAATTACCTTTTCTTGGGGTCATTTAGCTGTCTCTCTTTTTTCCTTCCATTCTTTTACCAAAACTAATTACTACCTTAGTTTGTTTCATTGTGAAGATCTTGTTCCTCCTGACAGATTGACGCTAAGAAATAATTTAGCATTGATTAGTACTAAATTTTAATGGGAAAATTGGGGCTATAATAGCTAGTCGGGTGGGACAAACGGACAATCAAGTTAATTAAGAGCGTAGGAGTGAAACAAATTTGGTACTTGGTATTACTACATTTCATCAAGTTGGTGTAATCTAAGATTTGACACTTCGAAACTTGCATCAAATAGTTCCAACGTCATTTGAAAGAAAAGAAGGAAGTGGTAAAATGTGTTTAGTTTATAGCAACATTCCGAGTCTAAGGTTCATTTAGTGAACTAAAACTTTACTTTGAAAAATGGGCATTGAATTCGGCAATTCATTTTATTTATTTATCATAAACTTGAAATATATAAATAAAATGCTTATTTTGTGTAAAGGAAAAAAAATGAAAAAAAGAAGAGTGTAGTGAGATAATAGGACACGTAAGGGCATCACATTTAGAAAGAGACCTAAAGTGGAAACACCGCTTTCCCACAAATAATAAAAATCATATAATAATACAAAGCACCGATTAAAGATGGCGTGACACGAATTTTTGGTGACGAATGTTTCTGCAAGTGTTGCTAAATGCATCGCTTTCATCTTTATTCACTCTTTTTTATTCTTTATTTATTCGTTGAGTTTCGATCACCTTATATCAATACTTCAACAAATTTATCACTTTTTCTCGTAAAAATATCAATTAAATTCATTTATCATATATAATATGTATAAATTTAATTGTAATTTCAAGAAAAATACATGTGATATATGTTTGATAATAATACAAAAATCAAAATAATTATTATATTAAACAAATTATAATTCAGTTGTTACATAAGCAAAGTCTTCAATGGTGTATGGAAGAATAAATCAAACCAAGTCCTTTTCTTTTTCTTCTTCAAATTAGTTAACCAAAAGATCTATTTTAAAACCGATAGAGAAGAATGAACATAGATAGACTGAAAAAATATTTAATCTAATTTTTTATACATACAATTCAGATAAAGAACTAATTAATTAAATAAAGCTAAATATGAATCACTGAAACTAATGAATTTTGGTTTTCTGATTCGAAAGTTAAATAGAAAAGGTGCAAGTAATATTATCATTGTATCAATATTAGTTATTAGTTGCAAAATGTTGTTGAAACAGTAAAACTCAAAAATGAAAAGCTAGTAAAAGAAAATAAAGCTATATAAGATTAGAAATTTGAAAAGTGATAATCGGCACATGAAAAGAGAGAAAACTTAGACCACTAAAAGAAACTAAAATCTGTGAATCACATGTTTGTTCAAATGTTTAAAAAAAAAGTTAAACTGATAGAGATACCAAAATTTCTTATACATTATAATGAAGTAATGAATAACTTTATACTTTTTTAAATGAGTTTAATGATTATTAATTATTATACTCCTAATAATATAAATATAAAATAAGAATTTATTACACAAATTTTGACACAATATTTTATAAAATTAGACTTTAGTTTATACGTAAAATAATTACATAGATATTTAGCATAAATTCACACTTTATTACAATATTAATAAAAAAATACATAATAAAACAATCAAATTTTGGAGTAATTATTTTCACCCAATGGTATATATAAATTAATTCTATACTAATTGTTCATAGTTTACTATTAAAGTAGTGCTATCAAATTACTTGTTAAATTAGAAATTAACAATTTTAATTACTCATTACATTTTTTGTTTTTTACCATGAATTTCATTTTAGCAAGGTTTTTACTATTAAAATGAATATCGATGCCTGAATTATTGAAAATAAAAAGAGAGAAAAATAAATAGAAGAAAAAAAAGAAAAAAGAGAAGAATAATAGAAAGAAGGAGAAGCATCTACATTGCACACCATTCTCTCTCCCAAACCTAAAAGGTATGCATTATGCATATGTCTCTCTTATCTCTCTATCTTCATATATTCATATTTATTTATTTATTTCTGTTTTAGTTTTTAAGATTTAAATTCATAATGAAATAGTGATAATATTAATTGATGTGAAATTCAATTGAAAAATAAAATAAAATATGAGTTTGCATTAATTATTTAGGTTGGTTCATGCGTATAACGCCTTCCATCACCAACTTCACATCTCTCACTTCATTAAGTAGCAACTCTTAATTTCTTAATTTATATATAAATAAATAAATAAGAAAAAAAAAATATATAAACTCTCTTCTTTCTCAGCTTCTTAACATTCTCGCTTCGTACACTGCAATCTTTGAGAATTCTCTCTCTGCGAAAAGCCGTTTTGGGATTCAGATTTTTGTTTTCTTTCTTTTTGTCTTTATTAGTTTTCTTGCTCTTGATTTTAGTTGAAGAATGGAACAGCTAGAAGAAGCTCCATAAATCACGATTCTCACACCGTGTTAGGTTCATTTCTAGATTGTTTGATTTCGTTTCATGAATCTGCATTTTACATTTTATTTTTAGTTTTAATTTTATGAGATTTTGTCATTTACAATTCGGTGAAATACAATTAGGTACTAATTCTGCGTTTTAATGCATTTCCTTTTATTGTTTGTTTTGTATAATTTTTAATTTTTGATTGTGTGTGTGTTTGAGCAGTAATTTATGGTATGACGGAGTTTGGCGTGAACTTGATTCGCTGATTCAATCAATTGTGATTGGTTTTGCGTTGGGGCTAAAATGTCTATATCAGGTATTTTCTGCTCTGTTTTGTGTGTGTTGTGTCGATTGATTGGTGCGGGAGTGGGTGTGTGAATAGATTGAATTGCTGATGATGTCTTGTGTCAATGGTTGTTGACGGAATGTGAAGGGTTTGAAGGACAATGTAGTAATGAGGAGAGTAGAGAGAGGAGGTCTGATGTGGAGAACTCGGAAGACGAGAGACGGTGGTCGAGAATTGGGACCTTGAGAAAGAAGGCCATGAGTGCTTCTTCCAGATTCACTCATTCTCTTAAGAAAAGAGGGAAAAGGAAAATTGATTACAGGGTTCCTCCCGCTGTGTCCATTGAGGATGTAAGAGATGCTCGGGAGGAGACTGCTGTCCATGAATTGCGTGAAAAGCTTATTGAGAGGGGATCTTTGCCTCCTAGGCATGATGACTACCATACATTGTTAAGGTATATGATCAATTCCAAAGGTTAACGTACTAATATCTAATGTTGTCTTTTGGCTCACTCTTGCTATGGTGCTCTGTACTTCTTGTTAGGTTTCTTAAAGCTAGGGAGTTTAACATTGAGAAGACAATTCAGATGTGGGAAGAAATGCTTGCGTGGCGAAAGGAATATGGAACTGATACTATCCTTGAGGTAATGATAGTTTGTCATAGTCATGAAAGATATATAGTCTGCTTTAGATTGCAGAAGTTTGAGTGTATATAAGGGCAACACACAATCAATTCCCTGATATATCTGATTGTGTAGATTATGAATTGAATCTGTTTGTTCTGTAATTTGAACAAGTTAGACATGAAATCTTCCTTGCACCTTCATCCCACAGCTTATGCTCTCACTAGAATTGTTCCTTGACATGATATTTTTTCGGCTTTTATGACCAAGCATAATGGCCAAGAAGAGTTCTTCCATTTCTGCTTAATTCTTCTACTGATAAATTTGCAAGGAAAAATTTGTATTTTCTTTACTTCAAGTGAGGCATGCTAGATATAAATAAAACTACTAGCGGGCTTCCAGCCTTCCACTCAATAGCTTAAGCTTTTAGGAGAGCTGGGATTTGACAATATTAGAGTGTATATGATCATGTGATCAAGAGCTTGATCTGTGCTACTATCCCAGTTCTGTCCATGCATCAAGCATAAGTAGTCCATTTGAGGGGACATGTTAGATATTAAACCATTCATTTACCTAATGGCTTAAGCTTTTAGGAGAGTTGGTCCTTGATAGAACAGAGTTATTTGCTTGCATCAGTATAACTCTACAGTAGAAGATACTTTATACACTCTCTATCGGACTTTGATGTGAATGTGATAATGATATAGGATTTTGAATTTGGAGAGCTGGAAGAAGTATTGCAGTATTATCCTCAAGGGTACCATGGGATTGATAGGGAAGGTAGGCCAGTTTACATTGAGAGACTTGGGAAAGCCCATCCAAGCCACCTAATGCGCATCACCACCATAGATCGATATTTGAAATATCATGTCCAGGAGTTTGAGAGGACCCTCCATGAGAAATTTCCAGCATGTTCCATTGCAGCAAAGAGACGGATTTCTTCAACAACAACAATATTGGATGTACAGGGCCTGGTATGTTGCATTACGCAAAATTATTTGCATGTCATATCACTATTATCAAGTGTATTTCTGTTATTCTTTCTCTTTGTATGCCTGATAGTTTATGCTGTCTTTTGGTTGTAGATTATTTACGTACTTTTCCTTTATGCATTTTATCAAGTACGATGTCTGCGTAAAATATTTACAATCCGTTGTATTTACTGAGGGAGTTGCCTTGTTTGGGTGCTTCTCAATTTTAGGAAAGGAGCTTCCTTGGTTTAAGACGTTGAAAAGCTTTTCTGCTAAAATTTTATCTGGCACTTGATATGTGTGATGCAGGGAATGAAGAATTTCTCACGTACTGCTGCCAATCTCTTGTCTGCTATGGCAAAAATAGATAGCAGTTACTATCCTGAGGTTTTTGTCCCATCCTTTCCCAAATTAACTTCTTTACGTCCCTCCATTTGTTTTATAAAACTTCATAGTTTATATCTACAGACATTGCATCAAATGTATATTGTCAATGCTGGTTCTGGGTTTAAGAAGATGCTTTGGCCGGCTGCACAGAAGTTTCTTGATTCCAAAACTGTTGCTAAGATACAGGTGAATAATTCAACCTTTTAGCTTCAACTCGTACTTCAACGATCTATATCTGTGGTGCCACTGACTTTACGTTCATTTCCCAAATTTCCAGATTGTCGAACCTAAGTCTTTATATAAATTACTGGAAGTCATTGACTCTAGGTATACATCCATGTCTTCACCTTACTGCATTTCTATTCAATTGATTGATTAATGTGGGTTTTGTAAATGAATCTATACAGTCAGTTGCCAGACTTTCTGGGTGGTTCTTGTACATGTGCTTCAGAAGGTGGATGTCTTCGGTCTAACAAGGGCCCATGGAATGATCCTGACATCATGAAGGTGGTGTTTCTTAGTATTTACATGTGCCAGATTTTGAAAGTATATACAACTTGGAATTGCCTTATCCAACAAACTAGTATATGTTTAACTAATGTTGGATGTTCTGATCTTTAGCTGGTACATAATGAGGAGGCAAAATTTTTTAGGCAAATTATCAAAGTACCCAATGGAGAACAAAAATTTGACTCCTTTCAAATGCACCACCCATTGCAGGCAAGTCTTGATCTTCTTTGCATTTTGAAGTCTGGACTTCACAAGTGTTTACTTTAGATATATGGACTCCTACACGTTTTTTCTCATCTCTCAGGAACGATGCAGTGTTGCATCAACAGCTGAATGGGGGTCTGATATGAATGAGTACTCCTCTCCCTACAGACACAGGAGCTGTCCTTATCCTTATTTAGCCCCAGTTCGTGAAGTACAGTCTGGAATCTTTGAATCTGATTTATTGAGATTCGTCATTGTTGTCTTTACCTATATGCACAATATTTGTAGTTTTGTCTTGTGTTTTTAGTCATACCTAACGCCATATCTTCTGTAGGTTAAAGCACCAGATCTCAATGGCTACTACAGTTGTGATGATAGTTCTCTAGCAGTGGAGAAAGTGATTGAAAGTGATAATTTTTGCCTTAATCGAGAGCAGCCAAGGCAAACCAATGATGTAGGGAATGTTGCTTGTAGAACAGATTCAGGAGGTATTGTCATGAGATTGTTCAAAAAACTATATTTGTATGCAGTTTAGAATCCGAGTTGCAGATATACCTTGTCATTTTTGCATGTGGAAGTTGCAAACTCATAATAGCTATCATTCATGCTAGGTATAACTGATTTAATTGGCAATTATTTCAGTAGTGTCCTTATCTAATGAACTCACTAGATTTTTTTTCAGGTACTTCTGGCAGCAGTTGGTTCAGCATTGTTAAGGAAAAAGTAGAGAAAATAAATGTGTTATATGTGGCAAGAGTACTGACATTTTTCACGGAAAAACTAGTTACACTCCTCCGCTGTTTAACATTCGAATTTTGGAGAACGCAGAACAATATTCACCCATCGATTACCATGGAACATAACATTAGTAACCATACAGCAGCTGTTGAAGCAGCTTCTGAAAGAGAATATATTCTTCCGTGTATTCAACGTCTCCAGAGACTAGAAAAAATCTTTGAGGAACTTAACAACAAACCTGATGGTATGCCTCAGGAGAAGGAGAAAATGCTTATGGATTCCATGGATAGGATAAAATCTGTTGAGTTTGACCTTGAAAAGACCAAGAGGGTATTGACCTATATTTCCCAGTCATATAGAACTTTCGATTATGCTGATCTGATAGGATCGTGGTTAAACTTTGTGCTTTTACTGCAGGTACTACATGCTACAGTGATGAAGCAGCTTGAGATTGCTGAATTGCTGGAGAACTTGAAGAAAACAAAGTGCCGAGTAAGTTGACATTGACGAACTATGTTATCTGAATGAATATGAACTTCAAAAGGAGGATGTCCCCTTTGTTCTTTTAACTAGATTTCAACTTCTTTGGATAACTGAGCTAGCAATTGCCAAATTCTGCTGGTGAATTCGTAGTTACAGGCTTAGAGCTTACCAGTTTCATTTAAAATTTGAATTAGATCTCAATTTTATAGTACTAGTTTGGCTTTCCTTTCTTATTCCTTTGTGTTTCCCATCCATCCTATTGTTCTTGTCGTGTTGTGTTCTGTTTCTTTCTTTATCATGTATAACGCTACGATGAAATTGGCTCATTTGCTTTTGCAATTGAAACATGGCATCATAAATTACAGTAATGCAAAAGAAAATTTTCAAAACCGCTTTTAACAAGGATTATTCTTGCAGCAAAGAAGGCTATTCTGTTGAATCATCTAAACGTTCGGCAACACAGGTCCTTGGCACCACCCAAAATATTTCCATCAAAGAGAAGACATAGTGCAAGCTCACACCTAGATTGGACCAACGAAACCTGAGGCAATGGAGTACTCACTTCAAGCCTAATAAGTTTCGGTAGAGCATGCATAGAAACAGGAATCGGGATGGTACACAGTCCACTTTCTTTTTATAATAATTATAATAATATACATAATATAGATTTCCTTTCAAATCTTCTTTGTAATTTTTCGTAATAAATAGATGTAAAAGTGTAATTATGCATGGATTTAGGATTTATGTATGGACGGGATATTATCTCGAGTTTTAGACAGTTTTGAGAGAATAGAAAGAAAATGGAAAAGTTTATACTGCAGAAAGTTTAGTAAACCCCTCCCTTTTTGTTGCAGCTACAGGATTTTGAAAATGTTTTTAACAGACATTGGAATGTTGACACATGAGATGGATGTGTGACAGTAGTAGTCTATTTTCCATGTTGGTGCATGTAAGGTTTGTTCAGCTCTCATACTGGCTTCATTATCACAAATTTGCAAGTAGTACTAAACCACTTAAGCTCAAAGACACATTATTGCAATCATCCTTGGGAGGCAATTTACAAGGACCATGCTGATCAGAAACAAACTTTGGCAAATTTATCTTGGTTTTGGCACATATTCTTTGTGTTTTACTTGAGTAAATTATACTTTTCTTCTCTCTATAGATGTTTGAATTATATTTATGTTTACTTTTATTATAAAACATAACTCTTTTCTTGAAAGCGTTTAGTTATAGTTTATTTTGATGTGATCACGAGATTATTTGACATACTTAATAATTAATTTTAAACGCATACTATCAAATTTATCAAATTTTGTGATGTTAGAATATGAAAAATAGATTTTAGATGAAAGTATTTAGTTATTTTACTTTCTGTATTAAATTGATTATAAGACGTTCAAATTTGAATACATTTGGGGTCGAACTTCTCTAAGCTTGTGCCCGTAAATACTTAAGTCACACTTTTAAATCTGAAATCTCTATTAACAATTCTTTACGTGTCAAATCACCTCACCTATCACTTTCCACTTCTCAAATCGACAAAATCCAATGAGTGTTGCTCCCCTTCATGTCACTTCAAAATATGTTATTTAAGATTTTCAAACAATTTAAGGGTTGACGTCAAATTTTGATTTTTTTTTAATTGTATTTCTTTAAAACAGTGTATTTAGCAGAAATTACTTTTTTGAGCATTTCAAAACACTTTTACATTTATTTTTAAGAAAAAAAATTAGTTTTCCTTTTGCTGTTTTTGATTATTAATTATTTATTATCATTATTATTATTATCATCACAATTCTCCATTTACAGTAAATACTTAAAAAAGAACGTTTATTATTCTCCAATCTCTTGTAGTATTTCATTCTATGACTGATTGTATGTATATGTCTCATTATATAATACTCACCCTCATAATTCTTTAATTGTGTGAGCATGATAAATCAAATATTACTAATATAGTTTATATTACAATTGAATAATTGTAATATATAGTTTATGTTACTAATGATAAATTAAATATTCCTAATTTTCAAACTATTAATTTTCTTGTACAATTAACACAAGCAAATCATGCCTAATGTTAGTAATAATAAGCTTTGCCTCAATTAACATTAATCTATAAATATATACACTTTGTCTCCATTTTGAGATATCACATTTGTATCTCACTAGCTTTTATATAAATGCCTTAAGCCCTAAAGAAATTAATGAATAAGGCATTTAATATTAATTAAAGAGTGTAGCTAATGTATTATAGTTTATAAATAACAAACATTTAAAATTGCAATGATATGGTGAGAGAAATTTGGCAAGTTAGACTAAACACTATGTACTGATTGCTTAAACAATCTTATAGTATATGATTTCAACTATTACACAATATAACAAAAATATTATTTATTTTTATTTATTTTTTCAAATAGTTGGACACGTTAAAAGTAACTTTAATTTAATTAATTTTCTGATAAAATATTAAAGTTATACATGAGTAAAATGATTTTTTGTATTATTTTTAAGACTAAAATTATGTGACAAATACGATTTTAATTTTTTTTAATAAGAATTATGTATGAAACACGAATACCGCTTGTATAAAGTGATATTAATTTAATAATTTCATTTTATTCTGTATCAAAATTTCAAATTTCAATGAGAAAAGGCTTAAAAATATCTTAAATAAAATTATTAAAATTATGTCAAATACAAACTAAAAAAAAAAACATAAGAACAAATTTATCAAGCAACTTTTTAAGCACTTAAGTAACATAAAAATAGGTTAAGTTTACTTAAATTAGATCGAATGAATTTTTTTATTAACTAACAGGTTAATAACATAAACATAGGTTAATTTTTTATTAACTATATTAACTAAAATTAAGAGATATTAACTAATATGTTTTATTGACATAAACACTAATAAAAAGTTACATTAGAGTTAAAAAATAATTCGTAAATAATAGTCATCTTAATCAAGTTGACTCTGTTTAACGCCATCATCATTGAAACATTCTTTCAAAGATTTTATTATTAATGGTCCTTTTTTTACCTCTGAAATCAAATTTAGATAAAAGACAGACAGTCTTAAAATAAGATTAATGTTTATGTTGTTCATAAATTATGTGAAAAAAAGACAGCTTGCAGAAGAACATGTTTGCGCGTCTTTGTGCTGTCACTCATTATCTCTTTCATTTCTTTATTTTCACACTCATATATCAAACCAACCAAGATTTCTTAGTTCAACTTTCTTCTCTAATGCTACCCAACTTTCATCCTTTTTTTTTTTTTCTTATTCTTTGCGTTAAACTGTTAAACTCTTATCTTCTCATTACCCGTTACTCAAATCAGATACATAACTCTTATCTCAGAACAAATCAAGATCAACAACTACCACGAGAACAACCTCTTCTTCTGTTTCTATCATCGGATCTACCTTTCTTCTCTCAGTTTTTAACTAGTCATGGTGTTTTCTCTCCACCAACGCTTCTGGGTTTCTTCCTCGTTTCTTCTTCTCTTCTGGGCCCTCTCTGTTTCTTCTCTCACTCCCACTTTCCTTTCCGGTAAATGTTTTTACTTTAAGCTCGACTTTGTTGTTGGTGTTGATTTTCGCAGAACTGTAATGTTTTTTGACAAGTTTCTGTGTTAATTGACATTTGGGGTTTTTCTCCTTTTTTGCAGACCACGTTTTCGATTCTCAAGCAAGTACTGGTCGGAACCTCCTTCAGGCGAAAAAAGGTTTGACATTTTTCATTTTGGTCGTTGTATTTTCGTTTTTTGTTCTATGCTTATGCTTTTGGATCTACCGATTATTAAGCTTTGAGTAAAAGGAAGAGAAAAACCACAATGCATAATATTATGTTTTTGTTTGTCATGTTAACTGATTTAGCCTATATTTTAAGTTCATTTACTTGTTTCCTCTCTATAAATACAAAAAAAAAATGCTTTTTTGTTATGATTGACCTAGAGAATTAGTTGCATAGCTGATCCAAAAGACTAAAACTTGTAGGGATACAAGGTAGTCCCATCTGTGAGAATCAAAGGCCTTAATTATGATAGTTATAGGATGAAAATATGAAGGGAAAATAGTGTTTGTAGTTTACATTATCATCCAATTTAAAATTGTTATCCATGTTAAATTTGGTAACTTTTACCATAATTGTCTTAAAAGTCATATCTATATTGACTTCTAATTGTTTGACAGTATCAGATCTTTCTTATGTGATATATTTATGGTGGTCTGCTTATCTTTTCTTTATTATTATGGATTTTCTGTTTGTATCATTTTATTATGAGATTAAAGAAACTAGGCACATTCTTTTTGGATAACTGATAAACAAGAATTACTACTAGATTACTGCAATGCAAATTGTCTTCTATGTTTCATAGGATTTTTGTTATGCAACTCTTTAAGACATTTTATATCAGTTGGTTGAGGCGTGGGATATGAACTGAAAGTATGTTGTTTCAAACCCTCCAATTATTATTCTGATGATACTGTTTTTCACCTTGCACTGGCAGGTTGTTCTGTGAATTTCGAGTTTTTAAACTACACAATAATCACAAGCAAGTGCAAAGGACCCCGTTACCCTCCCAAAGAATGTTGTGGGGCATTTAAAGAATTTGCCTGCCCTTATGCAGATGTTATAAATGATCTAACAAATGAGTGTGCCTCAACCATGTTTAGTTACATCAATCTCTATGGAAAATACCCTCCTGGCCTCTTTTCTAGTGAGTGTCGTGAAGGGAAGCTTGGTCTTTCATGTCCTGCATTGCCACCATCAGCATCTGCAGATGACACTGCAAATCAAGTTGTGCACTATCCATCTCTATGGCTGATGCTCACAACCTGCTGCTTGATCTTGTTATTCTGATATATTTCTATACCAACTTTCATTCTTTTTTTCTTGCAGTATATTGATGTATTGCCATTTTTTGTATGTTGTGTGTGAATTACTTTTTGAGCCAAAAAAATGGCCATGTGCCTGTAGCTTGAGGATTGTATTAACCAAATTATGTATTGAAAAAAATTACTTGTGCCAAGTGAACTATCTTCTTGCTGCATAATCATATGCTTTGATTTGGTTTGAATGAAATGCTTCATATAACTTATTGGACAAAAATCTATGAAAAAACAATTTGTTGTCTTTCATTGCAGGGTTGCTGTTTGTCCCTATGTTCTGATTCTTATTCAATGTTTAATAACTTTTAATTGAATTATGTTTTATAAAAACAAACTATTTTTAGATTGAATATGCATATAAAATTTATATTGACCTAAAATTGTTTAATATTTTTATTTATATAGATAAAATTGACATTATATTGATTTTCTTTTTAATTCATATTTTATTTAACATGAATTATTTGAATTTTCTTTTATTATTCTTCTATTTTGTCAAAATTGACATAAACGAGATTATAAATTATAATTCAATTATTGATAGTGTAATAGGTACTGAAATTATATAAATATAATTTGATTTAATCACAAATAACTTCAATATGATTTAAGACGATCACAAAGTTTAACAAACTTATATATATATATATATATATATATATATATATATATATATATATATATATATATATGTGAGGCATTTGCGTGAATTGTAGCTATGAACTGATGAAAAATGTTTAATACAACTTTAATTTTTCTTAGAAAAAAACGAAAAAAGTAAACCCAAAATAATTGTTATTGTCATACGAACTTACTATTAAACAATAATTATTTTATATCACTGAAAATTCAACTTAAATATTATATTATATTTGATTTCAACTTTTACATATAACATAATTGTTAAGAACTTACAAAATATCATTTTTATTTTAGTTTTATTGTTATAAATTATGATATCAAAATTTTTTAATATTATTTTATATATTATATAACTACTATAATGATTTATTAATATAAGGTCATTTTTATTCTTTGGACTAATCTGACATAATATATTTTTATCTTGAAAATATGAACCACTAAATAAAGTAGATCATATAAAATCTTTCTTACAAATACAAGTTATCTAAAATTTGAGCATTAAATTTTAAAACCAATATAAATGGAATTAAAACTAGTAAACTTTCAAGGGATGATTTTCCATCTTCATCAGTTTAGCATCTGTTTTCCATTGTTTAGGCATGAATACAGTACTCACTGTCCATTTCATTGCATAAAAGATGTATTAAAGATTATTATAATGAAGAACTGCATGTTTAATAGTTTCTATTAAATTGGTTCAGTTGGAAAACCATTGCAGACATAGAATGTTTTCAGTGCATAAAAAGGTTGCTATGATTGTAGACCAAAGCAAAAAGTAATCAAACTCAAGTGAAAAATTACAAGTTGAGGAGCAATTCATCTTAGAAGTTTATGTCATTCTTAAAGGGTACATCTCACGTCAACCATAAAAGTGAGAAGGAGAACCAGAAATACATTCCAATCTCAAAGCATTTTTCAAATAACACCAAACCTCTCACGTTGTGTGGTTTTGGTCTTCAACTACGACAGTTTCTTCACACTTGCAGTGTAGCCTTCAACCTTATTACATTATTCTTAACAGGCTAAATGTTCATTATATATAGGCTTCTTATAAACCAGGAAAAACATAGTATTTGTACATGCTAGAGCAGTTGCTACAATTCTTATCTTCTGTTCTTGCCCCTTAGGATAAGGGATAATCACCATATGAGGCTGAGTCTAGGCTTCTGACGAAACTGCTTTTTTGTGACACACCAATGACCAGGAAAGGTGCTCATCTGTATACAAATCAAAGACAGTTATCCTTGAATCAGACTCTCTTTATCACATTGACTATAAACTAAAATGTCTCTCCTATCAAGTAAACTAAATTTGTATGTTTATGATAGGTGGTAGATAACTCACATTGCCAATAATCTTAGCTCCAAACCATGGCGTATCAGCACCATATGGAGGAGGCATGACTCTAATTCCATTGAACACGTAGGGAGGAAGCAAGGTATGGAGTTCCTTCTCTACCCTTTCTGTGCCAGAATGGTTCCAAAAGTAGCATAGTTAGAACAATACCATACCAGAGGAGAGGCATTTAGTTCCATTTCATCTTTAGGCAAAGATATAAAATGGCTCAATCACATAAAAAAGAACATTTACCTGCCAAACCAGGTAGGCATGCAGTCCCCCCTGATAAAACTATAGTCTTGTACCAATCATTGTCACCTGGTAAATCTGCAGAATGACAGCGTTCCACACAAAGAGCTATAGCTTGGTGTAGACCCATGGATTGCCTAAACCAAACAAGTAACTGCAACATAAGCTTCATGGAATATATAAAACAAAATAACAAAAAGAAAGAATTTACATACTAAGTTGTAACACATATTATGACCATGACATGCGATGCAGTGTAGTTAGATTTGCATATCGATTGGTTACAAAATCTTCCAAGTTGGATGGATACACGGTGCCAACTGGTTCCCTCAAACTTTAGACAAAGATTTCTGAGTTGCACATTTACTAGCCTGAGAAAAGATAAAAATATTATATTTTTCCTCCCACTCCTCTTGAATATCTTCGAACCTTCACTTTTTTGGTTACAGCCAGACAAGTGCCTTTAGTCACTTCTTCCTTTTTCTCAAATTATATAAAATTTCTTATGCTTCGAGGATATCTTGTTGTCTTTTCAATCATACCAATTAAGTATTATATTGTGATTTATTCTCATGAGTTTACCATGGATAACCCTTTATGAAATGCAACTCCAAAAGTTAAAACAGTTCAAGGATTGAAGTAACAGGAATTTAACTTAACCTAAAAACATGATTTCAATTTCATCCAGTAAAAGCTGGTAGAAGATGAAATTTAGTGCATGCTTTAAAGATGACAAAAATTGGCAACATCAACCTAACAAAAATAACTTTTTTGCTCAATCCAACAAGCCATTAATTATTGAAATTTGATTAAAAAGTTGGGAAAATATAACAAATAGTTGAAGTCAGTTCATAAGAGAGATATCAAATAAAGACTTTATATAGTTATGCCAATCATTTTCATTTTAACAAAACCTCCTCCTCGTTCTTGTGTTTGAGTCAACCAATTAAAAAAGGATAGTTTAATTATTACTATTTTTGACAAATTAGCCCATACAATGCAAATGGGAACCCTAAGTTTATTGGGGGTAGGAGTAAAAAAAAGAAAAATGAATTTTATTTATTTTCAAGTCAAATGCACTTTTGCAAGCAATCCATCTGAATAGACAATGATATCACATGCTACATTATCAATGGCCATAATCATCGCAGAGTATTTGTATGATTGAAGCAAATATGCGTGATTAATCTGTCATATCTGTATGGCAATAAATTTAAAAACTTACACTCCAGCTAATTGAGGCTGGAATAAGATCTCTGCTGTCTGAAACCTCTCTTTTGAGAGGGTAAACCATCCTTCTCCTGCAGCTTCATATGATGCTTGTGTATCTTTTGATAGCTCAGCTTCATAATCATGTGCAACATAGCATAGTTTCTGTAGCCATGCAAATAACAAATTACCAAACAACTTCTGAGAGAAGAGGTTTAAGTAAAAGATATCTACTAATCATTCCTACCACACTTCAGTGCAAAAGGGAAAAAAGTACAAGAGATAAAAACATATAAAGGCAATTAGAAGCATATAATGAGGGATTTGTTCAAACAGTATCCCAGGTCATCTCCCAGATGAGAATCAAGAAACATCCTTCAAGTAATGAACTAGCTTATAAAAATGTTAAATATTTTGAATTCCAAAATCTAATCCATTTGAGAAAGCTAGAAGAAAATAAATAGAAGTAAATGTATACAAGTAGATTGTATTTCATAAGTAATGGAGGGTCCTATTATACTGTCCTCTTAGATGTACTGTGGTACCATAATTGACCTGATTGACATCATAGAGTAAATCTCCACTCTCTAAATATTTCAGAGCACAAAGATGAATATCAGTACCTCTTTCAGTGTGCGAACAGTGTACAGAGATTGAAAATTTAAGTTGTTCAATTGCATCTTCTCCCTCAGAAATCCTGTAAGTTTCAGTGCTCCCAGCCCCACAGTTTCCACACCCACCTTGCGCATTACTTTACCATTTAAAACTGTGAAAAGATAATACCGGTCACAATTGCAACAGATGGAAAAGTAGAAAAATGTTCATTAGCTCCTAACATACAAAATACTGTTTGTGTATCAGAACAAAGTGGTGACATTTAAGCATTATGAGTCTTTCCCAGACCCCATTTGAATTTCAAGAACAATTAATTTGACACAAAAAAAAAAGTGTTGTTAGGCATAAATAAATTAAGAATTATATTAAGACAGCAAAAGGTAAGAGACAAGGAAACAGAGCATACTTGGAACTATAGAAGTGACTTGAAAACCTATATTAACAACTATTCCAGAAGTTCGTTTTGCAGCGTACAGAGCTAGAGTGGCCTACATTTTACAACATAGATAGTAAATACACATGAAAATAACAAGAAATTACAGAAACAAACATAATTCATTAGGGAAAAAACCACGCACAAATACTTTCAATAGATAATGTTTTGAATATTTGTAAACAAGGTTCTATTCTCCAAATTTAGACTCGTAAGTTGACAGAGAATAACAATTCTACTGCACTTAATCAAGTGCTTTGCGCTCTCACTTGCTTACAACTTCAGCAGAAAAAGTGAATACATAGAATATGACAGTCAAATCCTAATTTTCAAGTGACTCAATATACTTGATAGAAAAAACATATATTAAATGTAAAATAGCATTCATGTCAAACAAACAAGAAAGCATAAACATGAATTACCTGGTTGACAGCACAAACAGCAGGAACATTCATGTCAAACAAAGAGGCGTAGATTGCCTCTTTAAGCTGTCGTCTTGAAGATTTTGCTGATTGAGTATCTGGAATGAGGAAATAGATTAACATTGTACAGCTGAAATCATATTGGAAGAAAAACTTACATATTATTTGTTGAAATTATAGGAGTGGAAATGGCATGTCAAGACTGTGTCCAAGACAGAGTGTAGCCTCGTGTCTAGAATACAATGAACACTTCTTCTGAGAGATAGAACAGGTTCCCCTCGATGCTATGCCTACCATTTGATAAAAATCACACAGGATCCCGAAAAATGAATAACCAGAGATTACTACCACAAAGAACACCAAGAAACAGCTCAAACATGTTAAGCTTGATGAATAGAGAGAAAGCATGTCAGAATTGACCCCTGAACACAGACAAGTGCAATACATAGGATCCTAAGAGACATGGGAAGGTAGCCAACAAGGCACGTGACAGGGTGAGCTACACATGTTCGCATGATAGGGTGCCTGTTAAGGCACATGACAAAGCCCCAGGAGACAAGCTCAAAGGGGCACTTGATCAAACATTTCTGAGACAGTTTGTGCCGTCACCTTGATAGTTTATACCTTAGATTATGGATTGGAGACCAATTACCCAGCCCTGAAAATGATAGGACTGTAACAAAACATTCCAAGCAAAATAGTTCCAAATTTTAGGGAATACCACAGAGGTCAAGTCACAAAATGATGGGTTTTTCTCTGATGCAGAAAAACCAACGAACAACTATGTACAACAAAGAAATAAAATAGATGACACCTGAATTTAAAACAGAACTATCGTAACAATTGTGTTAAAGTTCTTATAGTACTCCTTTTTCTTTTCTTTTGCCAACCACTTGAGTATATCATAAAATGAAACTGACCTTCATAATGACATATTGGTACTGAAACAATAACCGGTTGTTTATTTGGTTTTACCTGCATCCTGCCAACAACATAAGACATGTATAAATTAGAAACAAAGCTTTTCCGAAGTGCTTGAGTGAGAATCACCACTCAATTGAAAGACCTATTTATATTTGATACCAATTGGAGTGCAAGACTAGGTATGATGAAGCCTTGAGGAAAAAGAATCCTCCGGCTCTTTATTTACATTAATCAGAAAGGAATGCCAATAAGAGAAGAATCCCTTGATTGTAGGGATGATGCAATCTTAGATCGAATGTAAAGACAAAAACAGTAATAAGGCAATGATTCTAATAACTGAAATAAAGGAAAAAGGAACAAATCTCAACAATATTCATAAGTATTACTAACATAACCATTGTGAATTACATCTTACAAGAGATTGAACCCAGCAATACAAAGTATTGAGGCTATTTGGGAAGAGGAACAACATTGAAAATGCTCTCATATTTTCAACAAAACAATTATGCCTTTATTCGCAATAAGTATGAGTATTTCTCGAGTGATAAAACTTAAATAATCATTAAAAATAATGCCCCCTCAACAGAGTGATTGCTCTGGTACAATTTACCTAAATACGTACACAGATATGCTAAAGTGCAAGCGAGACACCAATAAGGATTTACTTCACTTAAAAGATTATTAAGTGTTAACTGTAACCATTCATCCAACAAGAAGGGAGAATCAGAATGGCCCAATACCTGTTATAAATAGTTGCGAAAAAATGTCGAAGCCTAGTATACATTGGAGACTCAATGTTACCAAATTCCTGTCCATCAAACAGGAAAGAAAATATGCTGCCAAGTCAGAATAAACTGAAAAATAGAGAAAGCAATGCCTAGTATCTGCATAAGTGTTTTCGTCTATTTCGAGGCTCCACTAGATCAAAGTCAAAATGAGAATAAGGTAAACTGAAGATGTGCAAGCAAGCCTCAGTTAGTGCTAATTTACAGTTCAAATCATTACCAAAAATGTTGCTGATCGACCAGATGGACATTCGTATTTGCTCCAGCCAAATTTGCAGTAGCCAGAACCACCTAGAGAGATCAATGGACAAAAAGAAAAGTAAGAGAAAATAGAATCATAACGAGTAAGAGAAACATAAGCTCACAGTACAAAACTGCTATACTAACCATCAATAATAATAGAACCAGGAACTTGTGCTCTCTGGCCATAAATATGCTTGAATGATAGCTGGGGCCAGAGGCCAGAGTAAGCTCTGTAATTCAATATCACAAAATATCAATCACTTTCCCTCATAAGATCCATAAAAGCATAGAACATCAATCACATGCACAACCCATCAAATTGAGCACAAAATACAATACCAATTACATGCATAAGCACCAAATTGAGCTCACAACACCACCCATCAAATCACAAAATTTCAATCTCTATGAAGTAGACAATGCAGTCCATGAAATTCAATACAACACCATTAAAATTACCAAATAAAAATCACTTGTACATCCCGTTGAACAAAACAAAGCACACAACACCAAAAAAAAAACATGCAGACTGACCATTGCTAAAACCACCAATCATCACTAGCCAACCCATCATCAAAACACAAAAATTTAAAGCCTAGCAGCACAAACAATCAAACAAAGCACACAGCACCAATAACACACACAAACCATCATAGCTCAAAGAAACAACAACCATTTGGACCACCCACCAAAACACAAAAGTTCAATCACCAACAGCACAACCCATCAAACACACGAAAGGCAAGATTTGAATCACTACCACAGCAACCACTGGCACCACCCAACAAAGCACAAATTAACACACCACCAACCACTAAAACTTAAAATTTCAATCTCTATCACCGCGCAATCCATCAAACTCATCAGCCAGACACAACAATCAATCCATGCAAGACCCATCACAGCAAAAACTTACACCACCCATAAACCACAATTTTTCAATCACAATCCACCAAATTCACTAGCACCCATCCAAGCACAAGTCACCAGCACCACCCCAAAAAAAAAAAAACAAAATTTCAATCAGAAACTAGCAAATTGACTAGCAACACCCATCAAGGCACAAAAATTTCATCCATGAAAAGAAGGGAGATCAACAGTAGTACTCACGGAAGAGGGTAACCAGAACTCAAGGTGGTCTCAGCAAAGAAGACAGAATCCCCAGAAGGTTCAGCCTGATGGGTCTGAAGGAAGTAAATCCAAAGTCTGTTATCAGACACAACGGATCTCAAACTCTTGCAAACCACACTCAATTTTGCAACCCCTTTTGGACCCAAAAGCTTCAAAATTTGCACCAAGATGTCACTGGGCAGCTGCTCCAAGTCCCCTATGTCAAAATGTGCCACTTCTAGCGAAAGTCTTGTTGTAGTTGTTGTTGATGATGATGATGAAGATGCTGAGGTTGAAGAATCAGATCTCCACAACACCATTTCCCAAGCCTTCCTGAGCAGCATCGTCATGTTGAGAAGAATGAGCTAAGCTTACCTACCTATCACACCAACACACTCAATCTTTCTGTTCTATTCTGTCCTGTTCTGTTTCAATCCTGTCCATGTGATTCTAACAAATAAAACACCATACACATGTTTTTTTTGTTTCATTGTTCTTATTCTTAAATTATTCATTTTTATATAAAATATATATATATCTCTCTAGAATCTTCTTTCCCAACTACCTATTTCTTTTCATCATAAAACTTTCAAATTTAATTTTTTTACTGAAAGATTAGAAAAAAAAAATTCGAAACTCAAAGTTCTTTTTTTTTTCAATAAAAATCGTTTTTTTAATTAAAGCACATATTTGAAAACATAAAATACGTATAAAAAATATATTTATATCTCTCTAGAATCTTCTTTCCCAATTACCTATTTCTTTTCATCATAAAACTTTCAATTTCTTTTTACTAAAAAATTAGAAAATAAACTAATTAGAAACTCAAAGTTCCTTTTTTTTCAATAAAGGTCGTTTTTTAATTAAAGCACTTATTTGAAAACATAAAATACGTCTTTTTTTTTTATACATAAGACCTTTTTTAATTAGGTCAGAGAATTGAGATAATTGAGAGGATTCGCTTATACAGTCTATAATACCAAATTTGTTAATGATTTATAATTTGTACTGACACTTCTCAGACGAATTTTTAAATGTTTGTGTTACATAAGACATAAATTCTCTTTGCTTTAGAGAATTTAACATATTTTTCTTGTTTTATTTTATTCATGGTATTATGATTTATTTGTAAGTGTAGGTTAATAAAAGCATGGTTTCTCTTTTTTATATTTTCATATTTTTTCTTATGTTTCTAATTTTTTAAAATATCTATTTTATCTTTTTTTTTTTTATAATTCATCTAACTTCTAAAACATTTGATTGTCTTTAATGTCTTTACTTTTTTGAGCACTTGTTTTCGACACTAAATTTGGTAAAATATATATATATATATATATATATATATATATATATATATATTTTGAGATAAATATTTTAT
>Ga0209489_103661_pt1 | contig 29560 bp, 15 predicted proteins | sample SiratrowhiteBW_FD_187527 | JGI IMG/M metagenome (GOLD analysis project Ga0209489, IMG submission 187527) | Root nodule microbial communities of legume samples collected from California, USA - Siratro white BW (SPAdes) (version 2) | ecosystem: Host-associated > Plants > Roots > Nodule | place...
ATATATATATATGTGTGTGTGTGTGTGTGTTTATTTAACTTCTATCAACTTTTACATCATCCACAACTTTCCATAAAAATTATCCTGTAAATTATAATTTTATCAAAATTAAACAATACAACGATAATCAAAGTATTCACAATTTAATATAATTTAAAAAAATAGATTCCATCAATTATGATATACATGAATAATGAAATATATATATATATATAAAGACATACTTGCATCCAAATTGCAATCAGAAAAATGAATATTAAGTTGTGGTTCACAAAGGATTATTGCATCAAAAAGACAACAAAATGCAATAGTTAATTACCTCAGCAAATGATGCTAAGTAATGTACGTTCTAAAATGACTATATTATGAGATGGGTGCTTTTACAACTTGGACTGATCCACAAGAGATTAAGAGCATCTTAAACATGTTTGGCATCTGGCTGGCGACTAGTCATGTGAGATACCACAAACTTAGAAAGTTCATTGATTGCAGCTTGTACCTGATAATCACCACCAGGTTCCCTCTGCCTTGCCCATCTTAGAGTATCTGCACTTAATCCATTGTATTCAAATGCAGCAACAGTAGTCTTTCGTGATGTGGCCAGGGCCTTCTCCAAGTCTAGCTGGGACAATGGTCTAGGAGCCTGAACCATGAAAATAGACCTTATCAGAGGCAGTCATCAATATAACTGTACATTTTAATTTTCCAGATAAAAATTCCATGCTTCTATTGCCACTTCCGTCCATACTAAATTGCGGTTCAAAAGATTAAGAATTGACCCAGTGTAAAGAAGGGATAATTAGCTGCTTCTACTACAGTATTTTTCTTCAAAACTAGAAAATCTCTAGAAAGATGCGTACAAGCGCAAAACAGTCATATCGGACATCAATTGATCTTTCCGCGTGTAAGAATTTGCTTTCATTATGCAAATATTACTCCAGGATCAGGTTCATAGAATAGTTTTAAAAATAGACTTCACTCAACAAGAATGAAAATGTTGTGGTAAAAGAGAATGATGAATCACTCACAGAAGCACTTCTCCCTTTCTTCTCTTCATCCAACAGTTCTCTAATTGGAAAATATGCAGCTTTCTTGCACAGGTCAAATAGATCCGAACCAGTGTAACCTTCACATAAGAAAGCTATATGGTCATAGTCAATGTTTTCTTCAATCCTCTCACCCTTCAAGATAACATTCAATATTTCAGCCCTCTCCCTTTGGTCCGGAATACCAATTTCAAATGCTTGAGGAAGTCGTCGAAGTATTGCTTCATCAAGTTCTGAAGGACGATTAGTAGCAGCAAGAACCATAACCTGAGCATTCTCTAGACAATAAATTAAAAGCCATCAAATTATAAACCTTTGACAAGTACAAATAATAATGCTAAATAGAGCTGCATCAATTCACAGGTTTTGCATGAACCTTGGAAGAGAAGTATAAAACACGTTTAAAACTTACGATCAGTAGTAAAACCATCCCACAGAGCCATGAATTCAGTTTTCATGTTTAACAACGCCTCATGATCTGTTGTACGACGCTGACCCAAAAAGCTGTCAACTTCATCAATGAATATGATGGCGGGCTGGAGCTTATGAGCTAGGCTAAATATGGCACTCACTGCAAATGAAAAGCAGATCACCAACACTAATCCAAACAAAAGACTTTAACAATTCAAACTGTGACCCATATTGTTTCAATATAGCTATCAGTTGTTTTAATTAAGCTTAACTAAGTTTTAAGTACTTTATAAATTTCAGTATTTTCAATTGAATCTTTAATAAAGAATTTCGTTCTATTAAGTGATCAAAATACTTTTTTATATTTGTCCCTGTTGTTTGATTTTGCTACCTCATTATTCCAGTCTCCAACTTACTGGTTAACCTGTTTATTTCCTCTCCTGATCTTCTCCAACTCACTCCTTTAACGAGTTGGAGGAGATTGAAGAGGGAACAAGTGAGTTGGATGGAAAGACGGAAGTAACAGTCACTCCATCCTATTGACGGCAAAAATCAAAGGGTAGGGTGTTTAAAAGTATTTTGAACACTCAATAGAATGAAAATTTTTAATAGAGACTCAATTAAAAATATTCAAATTAATGAAGTATTTAAAACTTAATCAAGTCTTTTAGTTATCTGCAAAAACATCCACCAAAGTAGACAAAGTCGGATCCTAAACAGATAAGAGATACAATTGCAAATGATGAAATCATAACACACGGAGCTACCTGCATAGAAAACTATATGAATGCATGTAGAAAATAACACACAAAAGGTATAATAAATATAAATCACAATTGTGATAATGCACAACCCTTATAACAAAACTAAGGATTCTAAGTTCTAACCTACCAAAGAGAATAACAACTGCAATACTCAACACCAGCCAGAAATAAGAGAACGAAATCGAGGGGCACAATTGAGAAGCAGCACCCACAATTAGTAAACTCAATGTCAAATTGCCTCAAAATGTAAGGACTGGAAAAGTAGGTATGACGTTGAAGTAGGCCTAAGATTTGGAGAATGTATGAGAAGAGAAACAAGGGTGTAACAGAATAGTTAAGGAGTAAGAGCGGTAGAAGAAATATAGGGTGGAGGAAAGAGATAAAGGAAATACGGGGAAAGATATTGCGGAATTCTTTTATGTCCAGGGGTTGTTAACCTCTCTTGAGGAGCTGCTCTGCGGCAGTAGGAATCATCATCCCGCTGTATTTTGTACTTCATTTTGAGGAATAATATGTATATCCTCTCAATTTCCCCTTTACTGTTCTTCTACTTTTTAGGTTTCTTAACAAAATTGATTTCCAATATGTATTCTTTCCATATCAACATATGCAATACAGGAATAAATATAGAAACATTTTCCTATTTACCAATAAAAAAACATACTTTCTCTAAAACCAAAATGACAGAGGCTAAAACAATATCTTCTCCCATGGTTGGTAATAAGAACTATTCTTTTATAGAATTCAAGTAAAACTTTAGGGACCAAACCTTGGTTACAAGTTTCAGCAAAAGCACAAAATACCAACAATAAGATCAAAGCCAGAAAATTAGAACCTGCCTTGTGCCAACAGCCAAACCCAAAATATCCCAAGTGAATCCTATCGTCCCTCCTCACCTTCCATTTCCTTATATCCCTCCCCTGAGCTGATTTCAGCATCTCTCACTCCTCCTTTTGCCACATATGCAGTTTGTTATGATCATGCATAAATGTTGTTTCCTCCTTACTTTCCATTTTACCCCTATCTGCTCTTCTCCTATAGTATTGTTTTAAATGGACGCCCACTTGGCTGAGGCCCATCAATACCCCCTCCACCATCGAGCAGCACCCAAGTGATGTCCTCCTAGGGCACCCCAGCCCACTGTATAAGTACCCCCTCGTTTCCATTCAACAACTTACTAGTTGTTAGCAGCTACAGGTTCAAATTACAATTCCAGTTCCCTTCACAAGAAAAGTGGAAGTTCTTGACTTGGTTGTCTAATCTTAGTCACATTTTTAGTTGAGAAATGTGAAAAATTGGATGCAGTCTTGCTGTCTTCGGAATAGAAGTTTATAAGCAACAACACCAATCTTTTCCAAGACCTTGAACGGCCCATAAAACCTGGGACTAAGTTTTTCATTAACACATCTTGCCAAATGATCCCAATATATAGGGTTGGGCCTTTAAGTAAACAATGTCTCCAACCTGAAATTCCACCTCCCTCCTACCCCAATCAGCATGTTATTTTTAGGTTAGTCAAAATCGAGATTTTACACAAGATCAGAAAGGAAAATAGATCATAAATCGGAAGATCATAACACTAATTGTAAGATCCTACAAATTCTATGAAATTCATATATGCACACACAAAATCATTATATTTCACTCAAAATTCATAATTGAACTTCAATTCAACTTCAATTCAACAGCATGACAAACAAAAAAATATATAATAAATATATAAAATCATTAGGTGTAAACATTGTATCTTAGTTATATACGAATAACTCCTTCATAGTTACAAATCAATAAACCAATAGCTCCATCCTATTTCCAAATAGGAATTCTATTCTATTAACAAAATAATAATCCATCTAAAGCAAATAATCTTGTAAGTTAAATTCATAATCTCAATAAAGACCCTCAACTCCATCATTTTCATCTCCTTTACCATTCAAATCTAAAATATCTAAATCATGCTGATCTAAAGTTTCATCCTCCTCAACTTGGATTGGAACCAAGTTTTCATCCAAATCCAAGTTGTCTACATCCAAACTTAATGTTCATTCTACTCATGCTCATCTTCCATAATCCATTCATCGACGAACAATCATCAATATTAATTTGAATTGGTTTTCTTGTTTGCTTCTTAGTTAATTTTGCTATGTTTTACCCTATTTCTTCTCTTTGTATGGACCTACTTGATCACACCTCTCGTATGATCTTTGATACAATGAGTAGAGGGAAGAGCAAAGATCAAAAGCCTGAACTAGATTCCTAGATACTGAGATAAGTACAGCACATAGGTGCAACATGAAGCAATTTCCTAATAAAACTACTTTTACCTACATTTAATACCTATTATAACACTCCTCCCCAAGTTGGAGCCTACAAATTGCATGTACCAAGCACGGAAGAAATAAATTCAATTTGAGGTCCCCTTGTGGACTTTGTTAACACATATGCAAGTTGATCATTAGATTCGACAAACTCCGTACAAATTTCCTTGCACAACAACTTTTTCCAAATAAAATGATAGTCAATTTCAATGTGTTCAGTTCTCTCATGGGATATTGGATTGAAGCAATGTGGAGAGTAGTTTGGTTATCATACTACATCTTCATTGTCAGAATCTCAAACAAGTTTAGTTCTTGAAAGAATTGTCTCACTTTTCAAGTAAGAGATGCCATTGCCCTAAATTCAACTTCAGTAGTTGGTGGTCGCGTCACTACATTTTGTTTCTTACTTTTCCAAGAAATAATATTTCCTCCAAGGAAGACACAATATCCTCTAGTAGAGTGTCTCTCAACAGGGGATCCTGCCTAGTCCACATCACAATACCCAGAGATTTAGATGCTTCCTTTATCTTCATAGAGGAGACCTTGTCTAGCTTTTCTAAGGTACCTTAGGATACAAATGATAGAATTCCAATGGCCAATACAAGGAGCATGCAAGAATTGACTAACAACACCAACAGCAAAAAAACAAATCAAGTCTAGTAATAGTAAGATAAATAAATTTTTCGACCAATAATATATATCCTTTTTGGACCTAAATCCTAAACCCATTGACATCCAACTATTTTCTTCCCAGGTAGAAGGAAAATTAACTCTCATGTGCCATTCTGGTCAAGAGCCTACATCTCTGCAATCATAACTTGTCGCCCTTCAGAATTTCAAGTACTTCATTCACATTTTTTGGAATGGTAATAGAAGACATTGAGGATGGAAAAGAATAATACGAAGGAGACAACTTGTGATAGCTAAGAAAATTATAAATAGGACGTGGATTATGGGTATAACGAGTACCTTCTCGGAGGGCAATGGGCAAGGATGAATCACCATTACTAGGAGTTGTGGCATTGAGTGACGATCGAGAAGAACTTGAAGAAGAGGATTCACCTTGGAGCATTGGACTAATCATTTGGGTCTTGTGTTGGTAGGTAATAAGAGAAAGTGATGATGGTTCAAAAGGATTTTGAACAGGATTGGATTGTCAAAAGCACTAGGATAACATAATTAACTAATGCTATAGGGAGGACCTCCTAGATGGAATGAACATCTTGAATAGATAGATGATGAGAAGTAAGAAGTCTGTTCAACAAAAGTAACATTAGCAGACAAGTAGTACTTCTTGATTTCAAGAGAATAACACCGATACCCGTTTTGAAGTCGAGAATAGCCCAAGAAGACACATTTAACAGCATACACAGAGTTTATCTAATCCTGGAGACAAATCATGAACAAAACATACTCAACCAAACACATGGGGAGAAATAAAAAAGAGAGGATCATTTGGAAAAATAATGGAATAAGGAACCTTATTGCTGAGAGAAGATGGGATTCTATTAATAAGAAAGCAAACAGTTAAGATTGCATCGCCCCAATGATGGACCGGTTTGGCACCAAGCAATAGGATTGGTTGAGGTGTGTGAGGACAAGTAGATTGGTCTAAAATTCCATGCGAACTTAAAATTGTAGAGAAATTAGAGGAGAAGTACTTTTTGGCATTGCCACTTAAAATTTTAATTACTTAGCCAAATTGATTTTTTATTTCATTCAAAAAAGATATAAAGATAGACAATAGTTCATAACAATCTTTTATTAGATAAACCCAAGTACATCTAGAATATTCATCAATGAAAGTAACAAAATATCGTAAATCAAAAGATGAGACAAGTGTTGGTTCCCAAATATTAGAATGATAATAAAAAAAACAGAATGACATCTTTCCTAGTTGACATAACTCGTCTTGATAAAGGGACAAAATGTTTCAATTTTGACAAGTGAGGATATCCAAAACTATCATGTAAAAGTTTAAAAGATGGAGATGCAAAACAAGATACATGTGGATTAGTTCCAAAATAGTATAAACCTCTCAATTCATGTCTTTCTCCAATCAGTTGGCTCGTGCCACATTCCTATATAACAAAGGAATTTGCATCAAAGGTTTATTGAATAGTTTAAAAACGTTGTTAATTGACTTAATGAAATAATGAAAGGACAAGTAGGAACAAAAAGAACATTTAGGGAAGGAGAAAAGGAAACTTGACCAACCCCCTTTGAGGAAACTTACGGTGACTGACAATGAAAGACGGAGACAGAGGTGACCAAGGCTCTTGATACTAACTTGAAGAAATTAAATGGGAAACTTACAGTGTATTCAACTTACACTGCATAACCTTATTGATGTGTGTGTGTGTATACACACACATATATGGTTACAAGAAGAGGCAAAACCCTAACCTTAAAGATAGGTACATACAAAGGAAAATAACAATAAAAATAATATTACATTTCATCAAGAAGGAACAATATTAGGGGAACCATAATTGTAGGGTGCCTAGAATCATCTTTATAGAAGCATTGAATGAAGAATTAAACCAAATCTCAACCCATGCCAACCACTTTTCCCACTGTTTAGGATGGTCATTGACAAAGCACCTTAAGTAGGCTTCGGTCATGTGGTTAGTAACCTCCATTTGGTTGTTAATTTGGGAATGGAATGCAGATCTAAATTTTGGTTTGGTTCCAACCAATCAAATTAGCTGCAGCCTAAATGTACTATTGAAAATCTATTCCTATCAGAAACAATGAAATTAGGGAAACCATACAACCTACACTTTCCTTCACAAAGACAACAGTTACCTCCTTAGCCAAGTATAGGATGAAGCAAAGGAATGAAATGAGCATACTTAGGCTATCCACAATAACCATGATGGTGTCAGCTCCCCTAGCCTTGGGAAGTCCCCCAATAAAGTCCATGGAAAAATGTTCCCAGACATGGTTTGTAATAGGCAATGGTTGGAGCAATCCAACAACTTAGTCCCCCATTTCAGCTGCTCTCCCACCGAGACCCTTTGTTCCAATAAATATTTCCAACTCATCTAATTTGTTCTAATAATAAAATGTAGGCCTAACAAATATTGGTACTACTTTTGCCAGCAATCAGTATTGCCATAAGCTCACGTTCATACATTGGTTTGACCTTACTTTTGTCAGAGAGAGCATGACTAATAAAAGCCAATGGTCAACCTCCCAATTTCATATCCAGAAGCATCAGTCTCCATCACAAATGGCAACGCAAAATTTGGCATAGCCAATGTGGACAGATTCTCCATTCCTTTTCTAATTGCTCAAAAGCATGTTTTGCTTCCTCCAACCATTTGAAATTGTTCCTTCCAATATCTGTGTGTACGGTTTAGCAATCACCCAATAATTGTGTACAAAGCAGGGATAGTGACCTATCAACCCCGAGAATCCCCTTTAGCCTTTGATATCCTTAGGGACCAGCCAATGCTTCATTGCTGCAACCTTTGATCAGGTAAAATGACCCCCCAGCTGAAATGATATGCCCGAGATATTCCAAATGTTTTACTCCAAATTTACACTCCTTATTATTGACCCACAACTCATTACTATGCAACAGTTGAAAAACCACTTGCAAATGGTCATTTTATGAAGAAAAATCCAGGCTGTACACTAGGATATCCTCAAATTATACCAACGCAAATTTTCAGAGATAAGATCTAAAAATTTGGTTCTTAAGAAACTACTTAAAAAATCCAAACTATTTTTCAACCATAGCCACCACATATTTTTCAACCAAAGAAACTATTTTAAAAAGAAAATCTAATCAATTATGATCACATTAGTCATAGGCCCAAATATGTTTAATCTCATATTAACCAAACTATCAAAGAAATCATTTCCAGAAAATTCAATAGATTGCATGACAAGGTTTTATTAATATGCAAAAGAAATCCTTGTGAATTGAATAGAAGGTATTAAACATAATGCATGCATACCAAGTTTCTGGGCATCTCCAAACCACTTGCTCATCAGGTTTGAAATCCTAACATTGATGAAAACTGCTCCAGACTCCTTAGCAATAGCTTTGGCAAGCATGGTCTTCCCCGTGCCAGGTGGTCCATACAACAGGACACCCTTTTGTGGGCCAAGAAGTTTACCATGAGAAAACAAGTCAGGTCTTCTTAGAGGCAGAATAACAAGTTCATATAGAGCTTGTTTTGTCGTTTTCAGTCCTCCAATAGAGTCAAACTCCACATTAATGTGGTCAGGATTGATAACATCGCATGCTATGACATCCTGTACAAGATAAAATGCTTATACTTAAAAGTAACCTTAAATATATTCCCTCCATTTAACATAAAATTAGAACATAGATCTTTCGAAATAAAATAAGACAATATATCCCCATACAGAATATGTAAGAAAAAAGTTTAAGTAATTTATTTATGTCAATATGATTATGAATTCAAACTTATTCCATCTTTCAGACACAAATTGATCAATAGTATAACCCCAGTTCCAGAAAACTCATTTATAATCACATGAAACTAGAAATCCAACTGGAAAACCAATGCAAAAAGACCTTTCCCACCCATTCGCCTGTCACTCAATAAAACTCTGCACAACTAGGCATTCCATGTGAAATTGTTCCAGAAAGAACCATAGTATAGAAAAGGAATCAGGAAAGTGAAATAAGGATCACATTACTAATCTGCACAACAAATGAAAAAATAACATTGGCTTCTATAATACGTATAAGTAACCCTTTTGACAAATCCAGCAACATTGCATGTACTAAGCAAGACTAAAACCATTACCAAAAAATTCAAATATGTACAATACAGCTGACTGGATTCTTCACTAACCCTATTATATCTATTCCTTAAAATCCTTCTTAGTCTAATAATGGCACTTCAAATAGCCAACAAACAAAATCAAATATCACACCAAACCCATTGCAGCATGTAAAGAATCATACATCAAGCTTCAACAATATGTTCAGAAGGCACACGACAAGCATTTAATTTGTTGCATAATTGTGAGATAACCCAGCCCATGCTTTCTGACAAACATATGTTTTCACCCATCTTTGAAGGCAACAATTAAGAAACTAACCTGATGCCCTTGCTCGGATAAGTTTCTGTGTACACATTTAATACAGAAAAAATATTAAGTAAAAACAAAATATAACTCTTCAATTAGTTTATTCATTTATGAAAAATCAAATTTCGTTCGGAGAAGCCAATACAATAAGAGTTTTCACAAATTAAGGTAAACTTATTTTATTAACTGCTAAGTACTTACAAAGAAATTTATCCAGACAGAAAACAACTCATGTTTGTGATAAATGTGTAAAGTATTTAAAAATTAAGACAAAAGAACAGAAGAGAGAAAAAAAGAAATTAGTCACCTCGTAAGGGTTTGTGTTAACAAGAGGACGACCGAGGCGCTTGGCTATCTCTTTTTTGTGGTGAAGTGCCTTTTTGGAAGCCTCGCGATTCGGGTCGAGTTGTCGGAGGCCAACAAACAAGACCAAGCAACTCAGTGCTGCGCTAGCTGCGTACAGAACCAGCTCTTGAACCAACTTCGACTCTGATAAACGACCCATATCATGTGTTTGTTAAAAGACCAGAACCGTTCACGAAAAGGGAAGTGGCAACCTTTAATCTTTTGTTTCTTTTATCTTCTCTTCGGACTCACGAATAGGGGTGGGAAACACCATGCTGACGGACAATCACATAGATGATTCACGAAAATTAACCGACTTGCTTGACTAAAACCTAAGCTCAAAGTTTGTCATATTACGAAACTAGATTTCAAATTTAAATTATTTCTCATAGAAATATTATTTATTTTATATTCATATTTTAGTTTTTCAAAATATACATACTAGTACAAGAATTAATTTTAGAGAAGTTAGGGATGTATTAAATATAATTACATTAAAATAAAAAAGTTAAATAATTAATTTTTAATTAAATAAACATATTAAATATATTAGCAAAACACATTGGTTTTTAAGTCTCTATTTGGATTTCTTTTCTTGTGTTATCTTATTTTGGTGAGTTAAATTTAATATATATATATATATATATATATATATATTGATGTTAGTTTTATATATTTATTTAAATAAAAGTATATGTATTATTCTCTTATATACTTTATGTGTAGTATATAATTTGAATGAAAACAATATTTAAAAATTAATAATATAAATTTCACATTTACATGAAAGAAAAAAAATAAAGAAGTATATATATATATAATTTGAATTATGAAATAATAGTGTATAATTATTTTTAGAGATAATATTAATAGACTTAATATTAAGATATTAGATAGTTTAAACCTCACTAACAATCTTAAACTAGTAAATTATTTTTGAAATTTTAATAATAATAAATATTCTAAGTGTTTTATATATTTGAATATATTTAATTTATCTGAATATTTTAATATGTTGTTTGACGACAGTTGAAGGATTTATGAAATCATCTAGTGTTTATATAAAGTCTCACATTAGAAGATTTATCATACCATATTATCTTATAACTTGAATTTAATTAGTTGTATAAGTCATAATTATCAAATAATTTTTTAGATGTTTGAAATGATTTTATCAAATAGCTATATTATTTATGTATAGAAATTATTTAATTCAAATGGTCAATTAATTCTATGAATTTGGAAACAAATGCATGTATCAATGTTTATGATCAATTATAATTAATTATAATATCTATAAATATTGTTTGAATTGTTTCTATTTTTAAACAAATACAGAAACACTTTGTTGATTCATATCAAATCATTCCTTGTCAAGTGTCTATGATAGAGAAGATGTAGATTCTCGTTGATGTTCAAGAAAAGATCAAGTCTTAACTTTGCAAGACACAATGCTCATCTTCCAGTGTTTATATAAAGAGAACAAGTTGAAGATGAAGAATGCACAAGAATACGACACAATATAAATTATCTCAATTATTTCTATCTTAGTGATCTTAGTGTTTTTTGGGTGAGTTATAGCCTTTGTAATTCTTCACTTTGTGAAATTTACATTGTGAGCTTTGATTGTATTTTCTCCAAAAGTGTTATTTTTTTATTGAGAGGTATTAATATCAAGGTTAGAATAAGTGTAACCGGAAGTGGTTAGTGTACTCGTGAGAACTATAAGTAGTTAGTGTACTCATTTGTAACTAAGTTTCGTTAATGTACTCGTTTTTGTAATAATTCATTTTATTAGTAGAACCTGGACATAGTTCATGTGTTGGATGAACTATTATAAAAAAAATTGTATTGTTTGTTCTGCTTGTTTGTTTGATGGTCTAGTCTAGTCTACTGCAAAAAGAGTCTAAGGCTTTACTCAACCGCCTTGTAAAGCCAATTGTTCCAGTAGTTGGTTTCAGAGCTAACCTCTAGGGTTAGTTCTTAACAAAACAAGAGGAACGATCATGTTAGGCTCGATGAACTGTGATGGATGAGTTTTTAACCGTCCACCTTTGTTCAATGGTGAGAAATATGATTTCTAGAAGGTCAAAATGATATCCTTTCTTGGGTATAGCAATATAGACTTTTTAAACGCAGTAGAAAATGGCATATCTACCTTGTTTGATGCCAATGGTAAGTTACTTCCTCGTGATACATAGAGTGAAGTGGTTTTGAACCATGTCTCTATCTCTGAGGCCATTGGATGAAATTGAGTGGTCGACTGGTTCTATGTAGAGTAGGAAGACCTCTAATTGAGATTGTCACTATAAAGAAGATGCTTTGTAGGGAGAAGTTTCTAAAGACCTCATTGGGCATAAGATTGACTGCAAGTGTCTGACCAGTCAAGGAAAACTCTGGCAACAGTTGTGTAACAAGTTACTATTGCCTAAACATGGGTTTAAGGACTATGTTATAGAGTTTGGGAGTAGGTATTCCATTCAACCCACTCCATTTGTTGTTTTTGAATCAAGACCATGAGAGAAGGTATAATTACAATTTTTTATGCTACTTTCCTCAACCGTCTATTATGGCACCAAGGAATCTATCAAAGTTTTACAAGTTAGACGGTAGGACTCGCCAAGAGGATATAAAAAAGAATGGTTGTATTGTCAATCAACCTGACTTTTCCATCATCAATGTGAGGCAAATGCAAATGGATTTGTCTCTTGGAAGACAAGAAATGCCTCAATTGAACTTATACCACCTTTCAGAATATTGTCTTGCCAACCTAGAACCTCCTCATTTAGGAGCCTTTGAGAGTATTGCCTTCATGGAAGACAAGATTCAAAAGTTCATTGTTTAAGAGAATACTAGAGTTAAAAGGAAAAATAAGAGGGATGATAACCCTTCCATATTCCTCATCCATAACCATCACAAATCACATTGGGCAACCCAAACCATCCTCAACCTTCCAACCATCTACCAAGTACCTTAGCCTACCTGAAGGTGTTATTGTCATGAAAGATCCACCTACACGACAGAGAACCTTCTACCAAACTTTGTTAGACCCCTTAGCCCTGTTCTGCCTCACCTTGCTGCATAGAGGCTGATTAAAGAAGAAAAATTAGACGACACCATCAAAGTTTGGCCTATACTCAATCAGATGGTTTCCCTTTCTCCTCTCACGCCGAGGTTTTATGTCTCTTAGATGGATATTTAGATAGCATTGGCAACATCTTTGCCTAATAGTTTGCAAGGGATCAGACGACAATTGCTCTTTTCTTTTTTAAGATGACTCTTTTGTCAACACCCAATTTCGTTCAGACAAATAAAATTATTTCTTAAAAAAAAGGAAAATAAAAAAAGAAAAGTTCTGATTAAATTCTATTTGTTAGAAATAGTCTTTTATTTCATTTTAAATATAAAAAAATAGTTTAGAAAATAAAATTCATATAAAAAAACAGAGGGTTTTAGACTCATTTTATTTTTATGAAAAGAGAAAAACAAAAAAAAAAAAAAAAAAAAAAAAAAAAAAAAAAAAAAAAAAAAAAAAAAAAGAAGAAAAAAGAAAAAAAGAAAAAAAAGAAAGACAAAATGAATTTTTGGTCCGTTTTAAGATAAACTGCATAAAATAAAATAAAAATTGAAAAGAGTTGAATGAAACCCAATCCAATAGGGGTTTATCTAGAAAAATAAAAATAGAAAAATACAGGTGGCTAGGTTTGATCAGTCTGATTGAAAAAATGAAATTATTATTATCACCCCTCTCTATCAATTATTGCCTCCATTTTTTCTCTCTATTTGTGTGTGTAGCAGCCTACATCTCTACACTTTCTCTACTGAGTGTTAATTAATTACTCATTTTATTTTCACTAATTCATATTGTTTTAGTTTTTATTATTTTTATTTATCTTTATTTTTTTGATTTTTTGTCTTCTTCTTATATTTAGGTCTACCTTTTCAGTTACTCATTTCTAGGACATGAAAGTAAATTAAAATTTGATGAAATTAATTGTTTTAAAAAAATAGAAAAACTGAATAGGTGAGGTGAGTTGATGGTTTGTTAAAGGGTCTTGATGGTGATTATTTTGCTTAATGATTTACTTGTCACATTTACTAGAATCATTAGCGGAGAATTGAAGGGTTGGGTAGTACTTTTATAAATTAGACAATGCCCATAACCACATGCACGTTTTTGTTTTTGATCGTTGGCTAAGGTATACATTTTTTTCAAAAAGATATACACCCAAAAAATTACAAATAAAGTTTTATGGAAAGTGAGAAAGTCATAAGAATTACTGATGAAGAAAACAGAAGAATTTGTTGAAGAAATTACTTGAAGGTTTTATAATCTAGGTTTGGGTAGGTATCATTCTAGGTTTGTAGTATCATGCATCTGGTTGTGCAATATATCAATTACTCGCATTGCTCTTAATTAAGTTTAAATGAAAAATTGTATTTTTAAAAATGTTTAATGTTTTTTTTAAAGAGTATGTTGTAGAGTCAAATTCAACAGGTTATATTTCAAAATCAATTTGTTAAATTCCTTGATAGATTTGGGCTGGCACGTTTTTGGGCTGGCGCATTTTTTTTTAAAACCCAATAGCGCGTGTTTTGAAAAAATGACCAAGAGAGAAAATTAGTTTTTCGAGAGAACAGTTTTTCAAAGATTTGGAGAAACCTTTCCTTGAGAGAAACATACACAGAGAAGAAGAATTTTCAATCAATTTTCAAAAAGGAATCAAGATTTTCAACACTTGAATAAGAGCATGACGTCATTTTGGCAGATTGTGCTTAGTAGCTTCATTCGGGAAGATATGTATTTTTCCTTGGTGTTTTTGATTGTAATTGGCTACTGTGTTTGTGAATTTTTGAATTGTATTGTGTGTTGCAGAGTAGTTAAAATCGAGAGTTTACTCGTAAAATCGTAAGAGTTTACTCGTAAAATCGTAAGATTTTACGATTTTACATGCTTAATGAAATTCAAATTCCACTCAGGATCGTTAAATAGCAAGATCGTATGGATCGTCGAACAAAATCGCAAAAACGTGTGATCGCGATTTTTTGCTATATCAAATTGTTCACCTTCCTGAGTTAATGTCCAACTATTCACCTTCTTGAGTTAATGTCCAAACCTAATTTTATTTAAAATTAATGTAATTAAATTCTGACTTTGTTACATGTGTCGTACCACCACCCAATTCATCCAATCAGAATTAATATAATTAAAATAAAATTAAAAAAATGAAGAGTCTCTTTTCTATTACTGCACTCCACATAACACTTTAATTGAAGAGTCTTTTACTGTACCTGCACGCTCACTCCTCCTTCCTGATTGGGTCTATTTCAAATTCAAATAAAATAAAATAATTTAATTAAGCCAAATCAAACGTCTCTTTCTGCATTCACAGAGTTGTATTGTATCTTCTTGTTTGTAGGACACCACTTTACTCTCAAACTCACAAAAACTGATAGTTTTATTTCTGTATCTTCTTGTTTGCGGGACACCACTTCACTTCACTCTCAAACTAAGACTCACAAAACTGACGGTTTTGTTTTTATCTCTTTCACTTTTATTTCTTCTATTCCAGCTATGTCTTTTTTTTATGTACTTATATTTATTTTACAAAATAAACTGCAGAAGAATATTACATAATGGCTTCAGGAGCTTCTAATCCTCCCTCTAATAATGCTGCTGCTGAAAAGGGTTCCTTCTCACAAAGTGCTCACAGTAAAAAGGTGGTAAAGAATGCTCCAAGTAGTAGAACAGACGTGGCTTGGAAACATGGAATATGTATTGACGGTGATCCAAGAAAGATTCAATGCAAATTTTGCCAAAAGACTATAACAGGAGGGGTTTACAGGTTGAAGCACCACTTGGCAGGAACTCAAAAGGATGTAGTTGCCTGCAAAAGTGTTACGGATGAAGTAAAAAGAGAAATGTTTGAAATTTTTGTGGGCTTGCAACAAAAATTAATGAAAAAAACAAGGCTTGATACTGACGATGATGTTATAGAAATTGAAAAAAGAAAGAGGATTGAAGAGGAGGATAGAACTATTTTTAAGAAGAGGGCAACTAGTTCACAGACCACAATTAATCAGCTATTTAAGAAGGATCAAAGAGAGAGTGTTTGTAGGGATGTGGCAAGGCATTTTTATGATAATGGCATACCATTTAATGTGTCAAGAAGCAGATCATTTAAGAGGATGGTTGAGTCTATTGCAAATTATGGCCCAGGATTTAAGCCACCTTCATATCATGAGATAAGAGTAAAGTACTTAAAGGAAGAAGTTCAAGCAACAAAAGATGCTTTGGAAGTTCATAGGACTGCATGGAAGAAAACAGGTTGCACCATAATGACTGATGGGTGAACTGATAAGAGAAGAAGAACTATATTGAACTTATTAGTTAACAGTCCAAAGGGAACTGTTTTTCTGAAATCTATTGATGCCTCTTCTATCTCAAAAACAACTAATAAAATTTGTAAGATGTTGGATGACATTGTTGAAGAAATCGGTGAGGAAAATGTTGTCCAAATTGTAACAGACAATGCTGCCAATTATAAAGCAGTCGGTGAGTTGTTAATGAAGAAAAGGAAAACACTCTATTGGACTCCATGTGCAACACATTGCATTGACTTAATGTTAGAAGATTTTGAAAAGAAGGTACCTGTTCATCGAAATACTATTCCAAAAGGTAGAAAAATTACTACTTATATTTATTTTAGGACATCTTTAATTTCTTTGCTACATCACTTCACAAAGGGGAGAGACCTGTTGAGGCCAGGTTTAACTCGTTTTGCCACCTCTTACTTAACATTAGGTTGTCTTTTAGAACACAAGGGCCCTTTGATTAGAATGTTTACCAGTGATGAGTGGAAGGATACTCGTTTTGCAAGGACAAGGGATTGAAGTTCAGTTGAAGAAGTGGTTTTGGATAATTTTGGAAGAGTATTGTCACATGTTTGAAGGGTGCATTTCCTATAATGCAAGTGCTTAGAATGGTAGATTCTGATGATAAACCAGCCATGGGTTTCATCTACAAGGCAATGGATCAGGCTAAAGAAAAGATACAAAAAGAATTTAATGGTGATAAGAAAAGGTAAATAATTTACTAATCTCCTAATTGAAATTTCATTTTATCTTTATATTTGACTCCTTAGAAATTTGAGAACATTAATTCTTTTTTTTTGTTTAGTTATGAAGATTTGTGGAATATTATTGATGAAAGGTGGAACAACCAGCTCCATAGGCCTTTGCATGTTGCAGGCTATTTTCTGAATCCTGAATTTCATTATTCCCCCAATTTTAAAGTTGACACCAAAGTTAAAATTGGCCTACTGCAATACATACAAAGGATGGTGGCTAACCCAGAGGAGCAACACTTGATTGATTTCAAGAACTAAGAAAAATTGTTTGGTAACCCCTTGGCTATTAAGACGATTGGAAAAAAGACTCCAGCAGCTTGGTGGGACTCTTATGGAGATTAACATCCAGAGCTTCAAAGGTTTGCTATTCGTGTACTTAGTTTGACATGTAGTTCTTCTGGATGTGAACGTAACTGGAGCGCATTTGAGATGGTAAGAACTTATAAATTGTGAAATTACACTTATAATATACTAAATTAATAATTACTTATATGTATGTCTATTTGTATTTATTAGATCCACACAAAAAGGAGAAATCGTTTGAAACAAGAAACTATGAATGATGTTGTTTATGTCATGGTTAATTCAAAATTGGCTGAGAAGAAAGAAGGAGGAAGAAGGTCACTTCAGGAGTTTGAATTTGATGATATTTCATCAGATGATGAATGGATTATGGAAAATGTTGAAGGAGGGGAAGACAATGAAAATATAAATTTAAATGATACTCCAAATTCAAATAGGGATGATGAACACTTGGTTGAAGGTCAAGTCCAAGGTGGTGTGGAAGATGATGATGTTCTTGCCATCCCAACTTTAGAGAAAGAGAATGTTCTTGTTGATGTGCTTCATGAAGGAGATATAACTAACGAAGATCCCTTTAATTTTCATTTTAATTTCAATGATTTGTATTAGATGAACTGAAGTTTTATAAGTATTGTCAAAGTGATTGATCTTGTAAACTTAAGTTGGATGTTGGATGCAGTATTAACAGATGAATTGATCTCATTATAATATTTTATATCATCTTCTTAGTTACGTGTGTATATTTGGTTTGTGTTTATGGGATTTTTGACAGTTTTATTAAGTAGAATGAAAAAAAATGAGACTATACAGACTTAAACAATTTTGTATCAAGATTGAATCATCCCTCAGATACTATTTTTTAATTTCTTTTATTTATTTATTGACAAAAATATTATTTTATATATTTATATATTAAAAAAAGTAAAATCTACGATTCGTGTTACGATTTCATGATTTACGATTTTATGAACTCTTCACGATCCTACTCAAAATCTCGATTTTAACTACCTTGGTGTGTTGGGTAGTTTTTCAATTAGGTTTTGCTTAATAAGGAGATTAGGGATTGGAATTGGGAGAAATTTGTAATTCAATTGTTGTATTGTTGTGCTGCATTCAAATCTGCAGTGGTGTACTGTAATTACAATGTGTGTGAGCATCTTGTGTGGTGGGGAACTACACAAGGGGTAGAAGACAATCTTGTAGGTTCAAGATTAGTTCTGGTGTGATTTGTTTGTAAACTGCAATTGAATTAGTGGAAATCCTTGCAAGTGGTTGCAAGGGACTGGACGAAGCCCAAGTGGTTCAATGGTGAAGCTAAGCAGATGTAGGAGTATATTCATACTTTCAGTAGGAAGAATCTGATTGCGCCTAAGTTCTTATCTATGGCCTGGCTGAAGGAGAAACAACTAGAGGAGATCAGAGTCATCATAAACCATCAGAAGCTGAAGAAATTCTTTGAGTTGAGTGGCTGCATCTATCCGGACCTGGTCAAAGTCTTCTACACAAATTTGACAATTGATGGAGAAAATATGAACTCACACGTGAAAGGAGTAGACAACGAAATCACACCCAATATATGGTTTGCAGTAACTGGCCTAAGTTATGAAGGACAACAGATTGAGAGAGGAGCATTGGATGACTTCAACAAAATTGCGTTCTATAAGGCTTGCATGAGGTATCCAGGAGAGGATGTGCAATCATTCGGAGTTGGAAAACTTGCCATGACTCCCAGAATTTTAAAGTTGTTGATAGTTTAGATGTTGACACCGAGAGGAAGCAATCATGCAACACTCACTGAGGATGACTTAATGTTGTTGTATTGCCTTTACAAAGGAGGACGTGGTGAAGGATCTGGAACGAGTGAAACTGTTGAACAAGAACCAGCTGAAATTCCAACTCTAGGAGTACATCTGTTGTCGCAAAATGAGCCTCAAACACCAAGACCACCACATGATAAGCCTATGTCTAGTTTTGAAAGGCTGATTATTTCAAGAATGGATGACATAACTGAACAACAACGTTGCAACCACGAATACTGTGTCACACAATTCCAGCACCTGAGTGGTATCACATAGGAACAGTGTAGGCACCATGAGTTCTGTGCCCAAAACTTCCAGCAGCTGCACCACAATTTGATGACGTTCTTAACACTCTGAACAACTTCAATGGCTAAATAACCTATACATCATATTTGTGTTTTTGTTTCTTTTCTTTTGATGAAATCTGTGTTTGTGTTTGCATCAGTAACTGGTTTTATGCTTATTTTCTTTTGATGATGTTTTAAGTCTCCTTCCAATTTGATGTATCCAATTGGGGGAGAATATGTGGTTGAAGGTCTATAATACGCTTTATCTGAAACTTTTCCTGAACTATGCTTTATCTGAAACTTTTCCTGAACTATGCTTTATCTGAAACTTTTCTTGAATTGTGAACTATAGTAGAACTGCTAATGCTTAATAGAACCTGTTATGCAATGTCTTAACCAGTTATTTGCTGTTGCAGTATTAGTTTTTGCTTTGGAAAAATGGGTTAATTGTTTTGCAGGAGGTTTCATAGTATGGGTGAGAAGAAGAGGCTTCACAAGTATGGGGGAGAAGAAAAGCATGAACATCACAGAGACATCTATACCAAACCACAAGAATTGTCTTCATCAAATTGGGGAAGATTGATGAAGAAAACAGAAGAATTTGTTGAAGAAATTACTTGAAGGTTTTATAATCTAGGTTTGGGTAGGTATGATTCTAGGTTTATAGTATCATGCATCTAGTTGTGTCAATATACCAATTAATCGCATTGCTCTTAATCAAGTTTAAATGAAAATTTGCATTTTTAAAAATGTTTAATGTTTTTTTTAAAGAGTATGTTGTAGAGTCAAATTCAACAGGTTATATTTCAAAATCAACTTGTTAAATTCCTTGACAGATTTGGGTTGGCGCGTTTTTGGGCTGGTGCGTTTTTTTTTAAACCCAATAGCACGTGTTTTGAAAAAATGACCAAGAGAGAAAATTAGTTTCTCGAGAGAATAGTTTTTCAAAGATTTGGAGAAACCTTGCCTTGAGAGAAACATACATAGAGAAGAAGAATTTTCAATCGATTTTCAAAAAGGAATCAAGATTTTCAACACTTGAATAAAAGCATGGTGTGATTTTGGCAAATTGTGCTTGGCAACTTCATTCGAGGAAGATAAGTATTCTTCCTTGGTGTTTTTTATTGTAATTGGTTGTTGTATTTGTGGATTTTTGAATTGTATTGTGTGTTGGGTAGTTTTTCAATTAGGTTTTGCTTAATAAGGAGATTAAGCATTGGAATTGGGGGAAATTTGTAATTCAATTGTTGTATTATTGTGTTGCATTCAAATCTGCAGTGGTGTACTGCAATTGCACTGTGTGTGAGCATCTTGTGTGGTGGGGAACTGCACAAGGGGGTAGAAGACAATCTTGTAGGTTCAAGATTGGTTCTGGTGTGATTTGTTTGTAAACTACAATTGAATTAGTGAAAATCCTTGCAAGTGGTTGCAAGGGACTGGACGTAGCCCAAGTGGTTGGGTGAACCAGGATAAAAACATTTGTGTAATTCTCTTCTCCCTTACTCTTTTAAATTTCGTTCTGCAGTTGTGTAAATTCGTATTCTGCCACTAAGAACAATCTGTTAAACCTAAAGAACAATCTGTTAAACCTAAAGAACAATCTGTTGAAATTCTGGATAGACTTAAAAATTGACATTCGGGTTGTTTCTTTAATTGGCTAAAATCCATCTTAAAGGATTAAAAAATTCTGTATCTTACTAAAGATTGTCAAACTTGGATTATCAATCATATTGTCTTGTGTTTCTTTGAGCATATTGGATTCATTCTTGAACTGTAAATTGGAATTAACTTGAAGCACTGTTGTGTAGTACTATAAAATTGGTTTTTCCTAATTCTGATAATTCTTTAGATTGAATTTTTTTTAATACTGGTAAATTGAATCTGTAATCAAAATTCAGTAACTTGAACTATAATTGAGAAACTTGCTTTGTTGCAATACTGTTTTAGTTGTAGAAAATTCTGAACAGGTTTATTACTGCTGTAACCTTGTATTTGCTGATTGACCATTGTTATTACTGTATAAAGTGGAACTCTTTAGTGTTGTTGAATTTGTTTAGTTGCTTATATCTTGTATAATCTGAGTTGCTTGTTCATTTTCGTTAACCTTGAAAAGTACTTTATTTGCTATTTTGACTAATCATTGGCTAATTGTTTCAATTTGGTTTGAGATAATATTGTCTTTAGCAAAATTCATTTATGATAAAAAAGAATTATTGTCTACTGCTTCTGTTTTACTACTATAGTATTAAAATTACAGTTTGCTGAAATATGTTTGAATCTGCTGTTTTGTGTACGTCTTACATTGCAATCATAGTTTGATAAGAATACTCATTCAAACTTTTAAGTTTTCAAAAAGTTTTAAATTGTTCAATTCATGCCCCCTCTTGAACATTGGCCATCTTATTTTCAACATTTGGCCATCTTATTTTCAACAATTACAAGGTCTGAGGAACAATCATAATCATAATTCAAAGGTGCTTATCACAAATAACAGTTAGAAAGGAAGGGTTGCAGCTAAAGTTTTCTTTAGACTCTCTAACAGGTAAGTCTTGTGATAGCTTTATATAGGCTTGATCATGTTTGTTCTCTCTCTCTCTCTCTCTCTCTCTATATATATATATATATATATATATATATATATATATATATTATAGTAGACATTGGGTGATCAGATTGTACAAAAAAGACCACAAAGCCAAAACACAATTAGGGGCACACCGTCGGTGACGTCCGTGGCTCAAACTCGCCAGCTCCGCTCATAAGCAATTATGCCGTAAGCCACCTGAAAGCCTTTATCATCGGCGAGATGAGCACAAGTCGCTGAATTCGCGTAGCCACACTCTACCTCTGTCGCGAGCCAACCTCCACCATTATCGACTCGGCGCCCTCCAAACCACAGCGCTGCCTCCTCCATGGCGTTGTTGCAGCTCCTTTGCTTGTAGCCCTAAAATCGTTTTAGGGTATTTGAAGACGGTCTGAATCTAAGAAAAAAGGGTTGGAAAAAGAGATTCAAGGTTTGGGTCGCAGTTTATTTGACCGGGTATACGATACATTTGTGATGGTGCCAGTATTGTGGGTTAAAAGGAATTCTAGTGCATATAAGAGTGATAGGGTGGTGTGATGGTGCAAAGTGGCACTGCTGCCACTTTCTCGAAACCTAAATTGTTTAGGGTTCATGAAGGAATGAATGGCAAAGAATGTGAAAGAATAAATTGGGCTTTGATAGTCCTGTTTGAGGTGTGTGATGCGAATGTAAAAAAGAAAGGGATGGGGTGCAACCCTCGACTTAGGCTTGGCCGAAAGATATTAAAGGAAAGGGGGTGCAGGTTGATTGATGGGCTTGGCCCAATCCTGCGTGGAATGTGAATGGAAATAAAAAAAGAGGTGCAGTGTGAAAAAAAAGGGAGACATGATATTCGGGCTTGGCCCATTACAAATAAAATGAGGAGCAATTTTTTAGGCTTCACCCAATATGAAAATAGGGGAGGTGCAATTTTTTAGGCCTCACTCAATATGAAAATAGGGGTAGAGTGTTTTGTGCTCACCAAATACAAAATTAATATGAAGTTATGCTTAGCTTACTTCATATAAGAAAACTGAATTGATTTGTGCCAAATTGTTTCTTTTGTAATCATAACATTATAGTTGGCATTTAATTTGTTTTTATTATTATTCCCTCTTATTTTTTTAAATCAATAAATATTGTTTTATTTCAAATAAATTTGTTAAAATAAAAAAACATCAAATTTCCAAAAACAAAAAATAAAATCTAAAAAAATATAAAATTTTGAAAAATAAAAAATATCAAATATTTCATTAAACAATTTTTAAATTGAAACTACGTGATTCTTGATTTTCCTTTATAGAAATACGTAGGAGTAAGGTAAATCCTTGTTAGGCTCAAATAAAAAAAATAAAATATATTTTCTTTGTTTATTTCTTCTTATTATTTTTATTTTATTCACATTTTTGTTTATTTATTTGTATTTATGTTTATTTTAATTTATTGACATTTTGTTATTTTTATTTGTATTTTTGTTTATTAATTTTTGTTTGCATCTTTTTTTATTTGTTGTAAATGCATATGTATAGTTATTATTTTTGGAAAAAATAACATTTTGTAAAACCACACTCGTTTTTGCTTATTTGATTTTAGGGCGGGTGTTGTGGGGGTGTTAATACCTTCCCTATACGTAACCGAATCGCAAATCTTAAATTTGGTTCGTAGACATTTCTTTTTTGGTTTTTCTACGATTTTCCAATAATAAACTATAGTGACGATTCCAATCTCAATTTAAATATTTTTTAAAATATATTTTTTTATTGCCCTGTCGTGATCTCAGTCGTGACACCCTTAGACAATATATAAGGTGTACTCATCTATCCAAAATTACCTGCACATAACTTCAGAACATTGAAAAAACCAGATTGTCTGCTTCTACACAATTCTAAATTTTTTTCTCCAGTTTCTCATTTAGGGATCAGAGTTATGCTTTTCATGAGAATAAAGGATTTGCTAGAACCCTGGATGAAGAAGGATTGGTTGTTTCATGGAGAGAGAAGTTAATGAGGGACTATGAGCTCACCTCAACGTTTTATGCTTACAATAATAAGGTCTCTCATGTTCAGAGAGGAAGGTGCGTCTCATATTGCCTCACCTTTTAAGACCACTCTCCAAGTTTTCACCACAAAACAACACAACCTTCTTCTTGCAAGAACCAAATTTTGCTTTTTGAGTGCTACGAGAGGTAAGGGATTTTATTTATAGATGCATAAGTCCTTTGCACTTCATAACTCAAGGAACGGGGAGCTAAATAAGCTACAAGAAACACAATTTTCAACGCAAGCATGGCTAGTCATTGGCACCACAAAATGGCCTAAAAGTGGCCTCTTCCATATGATGTGGTACTTCAAGCTTCTGAGCTCCCTTCTTCATTCCTCTCCATGACTTTATCGAATATTCCTAGGGTTCTATAATTGTTTTTTTAAGCCCAAACCTAGGCCCAATTGAGGACCAATTAAGGTCTACATGTACCTCTATAAAATCCTAAAAAAATACAAGGAAAAATACAACTACATAATTTTTACAAGACTCAGAAGAAAGAAGAAAATGCTAATGTTTCTACTATTCAAATGTAGAATCCTTATCCTTGAATTTGTATCTTCTTTTATCCTCTTAGCCATGATTTCCATCTTGTTATGATCAATTATAATTAATTATGATATTTGAAATTCTTGTTTAAATTGTTTCCATTTTAGAATCGATATAGAAACATTTGACTATTCATATCAAATCTTTCCTTACCAAGCATTTATGATAAATATGCAGATTCTCATTGAAGTCCAAGCAAAGATCAAGTTTTAACTATTCAAGTTAATGGTCATCTTCCAAAGTCTACATAAAAAGAACAAGTTAAAGATGAAAAACACATAAGAGATAAAACAATACGGGCTATCCCAATTATTATGATCTTGTGATCTTGGTGTTCTTTGGGTGAGTTATATCCTTTGTAATTCTTCACTTTGTGAAGTCTACCCTGTGAGTTTTAATTGTGCTCTCTCTTAGAGATTTTTTTAATGTTGAGAGATTTTAATCTAAGGGAAAGTTAAGACAGGTGTAACTCAGAGTGGTTAATTTACTCGTCAGAATCAAGAGTGATTAGTGTACTCATTTGTAACCAATAATGATTGGAGTACTCATTTTATAGTCATTCATTTGATTAGCAGAACCTCTTAAGTGGTCAGCTTAAGGGAAAACTAGGTGTAGCTTGTTTGTTTGGGTGAACAAGTATAAAAAATTGTTGTGTTGCTTGTTCTATTTGTTTGATAGATGATCTAGTCTATTTTGTTGTGAAAAGAGGCTAAAGCTTTATTTAACCCCCTTTTAGAGTCAACTCTTTCAATAATTAACTTTACCTTAAATAATTTTATAGTCATTCATTTGATTAGCGGAACCTCTTAAATGGTCAGCTTAAGGGAGAGCTAGATGTTGCTCGTTTGTTTGGGTGAACAAGTATAAAAATTTGTTGTCTTACTTGTTCTATTTGTTTGCTAGATGATCTACTTTATTTTGTTGTGAAAAGAATCTAAGGCTTTATTTAACCTCTTCTAGAGTCAACTCTTTCAATAATTAACTTTACCTTAAATAATTTTTAATGAAGTATTTTTACAACAAAGCATTAAAAGCATGAAAATACCATTAAGTATAAGATCACAATAAACACAAGTGTTTCGTCTAGTGTCAACAAACACTATAACACCTTGCAATCTTATATACGTATGATAAGTTTGTGATTAAGACATACAATAAGATATTTTCTTTGACATTTCATAGCATGTGCTTAACTTATAAATGTTTATAATATGTTTTGCAAATAATGTTCTTTCATCTACCACCAAGAAAATCTCACAAGAAAAATCAACATTATAATATCTCTTAAAGAGTGTGTGTCAAAGTTGTTTTACAACAACAACTTCTCTATAAGAACATTTTATCACATCTATATAGTCTATCAACCTCGCACAATCCTGACTTTTTCTCAAGAAGAGTTAAAAGATAGCTTACCCAAGCTTGATAAGTTACTTTGAGTATCAAAATGTTTCTTCAAGTAGAAGTTTGCATTAAATGTTGCATGAAGAACATTTAATGTAACCCTCAACGTCTATGAAGATAGACATAATTGAAGAATGAAGAAGTTATTGCAAGTGACATCAAATGTCTCATAGCAAAAGCCAAGTAGACAAAGTCATAATCGAATCATGTCACTTAGGTTCTACGCTCTTGAGTGGAAAGTTGAACCCAATAATAACGACAATAGTGACATTTGCTTAATATTAAAGAAATTTTTTAAGAACAATTTTAAGTTGAGATTGTGAATAACCGTGCCTAGAATAAAGATCCATTCTTGTAACTCCTTAAAGGCAATAAATAATTTTATGAAAATAAATAATCCTTATTTATAGTCAAATTTTTAGTAATGGAATTTTTTTATTAAATTAAAAATGATATAGTTTATGTTAAGTGAATTAATATAAAGTTATCCCACTTTCATTATAATTTCTTTCAAAATTTGTTAGATACAACTTCATGCTTTGTTAATTTAAGTACTAAATCAAGATTGCACGGCATTGAATTTTTGTTCTAACACCACTCTTCATCAAGTGTTTGAAGAAAGACTTTGAAAAGAATCTATTAGTTGATTAAAAGTTTTGGAAGAACCAATTTACCCTCCCCGAATCTATTAATTGATTAAAAATTTTAGAAGAACCAATTTACCCTCCCCTTCCACTCTAGTTAGTGATTTAACCTTATTTTCTACACTCATAAGACCTAGTAGCACTTTTCACAAGTCTTACATCACCATATTTTCAATCAAAGACAACCAAGAACAAAAAATGCTACACACCTAGTTTTTGCTAGCCTTAAGAAAGTCATGAAGTACTCATCCTAGATCTATATCCTAGTTGAGACCTACCTTGACCATAAATCCTGATATACTAGTTAAAAAACTAACATAAAAGTTTAACATCTTGATCTTCTTATACTTATACTTGTAGTTTATAATTAAATTAACATCTTGTAGTTTACAATTAAAAGTTTAACATCTTGTCTTCATCTTCTTATACTGATATACTAGTTAAAAAATTAACATAAAAGTTTAACATAAATTAACAGGTAAAATATAAAGAAGTTGAATTTTATTTTTATTGTATTTTAAAACTTTTTTTGAAACTTACATAATCAAAAAATTTACAATTTGATATTTTATAAAATAATTGAGTTGAAGTTCTCATTTGAAATACAAATAATGAGAATGATAAATTATAGTTTGTAATTATATTCAGAAAAACTGAAATCATAATTCAATGTTAATAAAGACGATTAAACCAAAAATGAGAAAAAGAAAATGTTGAACAAATATTTGTATACTAATTACTTTATTTAGACCACGCGGTTAGACTTTTTGTCCACCCCATCAAATAATAAAGACAATAGTGGTAGTTGCTTAATATTAGAGAACATTTTAAAATCAATTTTAAGTTGAGATTGTGAATAATCATTATTAGAATAAAGATTTATTCTTGTAACTCTTTAAAGGCAATAAATAACTTTTAAGTAAATAAATCTTTGATTTATTCTTGTAACTCTTTAAAGGCAATAAATAACTTTTAAGGAAATAAATCTTTGGTTATAGTAAGTTTTTTATCAATGGATTTTTTTATTAAATTAAGAAATTATATAGTTTAAGTTAATTAAAAAGTCCTTTAACACTTTATGAACTTATATATCTATGGTAAAAAGTTTTGAAAAATGTTGTTAGTTTTATTTCTACTCTAACACACTAACGAGTTGCATGCCTTCAACATTGTTTTATTGCTAATGACGATTCGAGAAAGTTGGAGAGTGTCTGTGGAATTTATTGAGACGATGTTTCCGGAATAAAGGAAATTTTGAAATGAACTAACTTGAAATTGATATTTGAGATTTTACCAGAAAAGAAGAAACTGCTAAAGAAATATATTTATGAAGAGAATCCGGATTTTATTTTTAAGCTTTTAATTCTAACAATTAAAAATTTTCATTATTTTTAAATTAGTAATTTTATCATTACAAGTAATTAAAAATAATTAATTTAAACACAATAAAATATAATTATTGCAATATTCAAATTAATTATTTAAAATTAAAATATTAATCATATTACTATCAAAACTGATGAAATGACCAAACTTGGATGTTTAAAACATGAAAGAAAAAAGAAACAGATCTACTAAAAACAAAATGAACTAAAATTAGAAACGAGCAAAGCAAAGTCTGACGCATTATCCCATTATCAATCATTGCTGATAAGAATTGTTTAACAACTGCTTTTCAGTAATCTTCAAGCTTAAACTTAACCTAACATTAAGCAATCATAGCCCCTCTTTTTTCTCCTAGCAGCAATTACTTTTAGCTTAAAAATTAATTTTTTATCTCACACGCCATATTCAAATACACAGATATAAGAAATTCATAAGAATATTTCTTATTTTTAGGCATAAGAAATTCATCAATATTTCTTACATGTTGGCCCTTAACTAGTAATTGACATCGATAGGAAATTTTTATATTGTCGTAAAAAAAAAAATCATAAACCCTTGCGGTACCAGTACTAGTCATGCTGACATTTAAAATTTATTTATATATGATTCTGGGACATTACCCTTTATTAATAAAATAAATACTCTTTATTTGAATATATTAAATTAGAATTATTTTTTATTTAAAATTATTTAAAATTTTAAATATTTTTTTGGGATAAGATAATTTAAATTTATTAAAGTTTTATTTTATTATTTAAATAAAACATTTCAATTACCATCAGTACAAGAGTTACTTTTTCATCTATGTAGACGTCGAAAAGAAAATACTAAAAATTTATTAATCAATCAATATCATTTTTTTAATAAAACATTAACTGAAAAATAAGTCAATAGATAAATAATTTTAATCATATTAACTGAAAAGTAATTTACATTAACATTAATTAAAAATAAAACTTGTATTAATTTAAAAATAATTTCATTAATAATTATAATAAAAATAATCATCGTTAACTTTAACTTGAAAGAAATCGTTTCTAACATTAATACTATCAAGACGTTTCAACTTTAATTGAGTCGATGATATCTTAAGTGGAACTAAATTAATATATTTTAATTAAAGTCAAAATAAAATGAGAAAATGACAAGTACAACTTTGAGAGAATAAAAAATATAAAGAAATTCAAAATTTAAATTTTTAAATAGAATATAGAATTATCTGATTTCAAGTAATTAAATTACTTTCATAAATTTCTAACCACAAAACATTTTAAATTCTTTATAAAAATAATAGTTATTTAAAAAGTTTTCATTCAGCCTCAAGGTTAAGCAATGGGATGACTCTATTAGGTTATACGTGTTGCTTATAGGATTATTTACGTTGAAAAAAATATAATAATTACTGTTTTAAGAGTTTCCTTAACTATTTGGTTCTAAGATAAAAAAGTGAATATATATATATATATATATATATATATATATATATATATATATATAT
>Ga0209489_103663_pt1 | contig 29556 bp, 17 predicted proteins | sample SiratrowhiteBW_FD_187527 | JGI IMG/M metagenome (GOLD analysis project Ga0209489, IMG submission 187527) | Root nodule microbial communities of legume samples collected from California, USA - Siratro white BW (SPAdes) (version 2) | ecosystem: Host-associated > Plants > Roots > Nodule | place...
TATATATATATATATATATATATATCATTTCCCTTATCTATGTGATGTATTAATGTAAATAATAAAAAATAGGGTCCAAGTAATTAACCTTATCTATGACATTAAATGCATGAGAATATTTATCTATGCTTATATCTGTTTCCTAAGAGAGATAGTCCTTATCCCTATAGTTAACTATGTCCCATCATAGTAAAGATAATAACCTTCATAATAGTAAAACTTATTGTCATTGGTTCCTAAAAGAGATAGTCCTTATCCCTATAGTTAAATATGTCCCATCATAGTAAAGATAATAACCTTCATAATAGTATAACTTATTGTCATTGATTCGTCTAATAAGTTTAGGCAGTAGATATTTGTATACTTAGAAATCCTCTAAGGTTTGTCTGGTATATTGTATCATTTATTGCATCTGGAAAGATTATGGATCCTTTACCTAAACCATTCATAGAGTAAAATCATAGATTTATTTAATACCTAGAATTTGGATAACTTTCACTTGATAAGCTCTTTTTCTTATGCATCCAATACTATTGAATCTTATATTCTAACATCGAATCTCAGTATCGTTTGATACTTATTAGAATCATATAGTGAATAAAAAATTTAAATCTTTTACTTAAGCTACTGATATTTTGAATCATAACACCATCTATCATTACCAATTTTGATATAGTCTAATACCTAAAACTATAACCTTTTTGAGTATTCATTCTTCTTTTGATAGACTAACAATCATTTTTTGTTTTTGAAATTGTCTATCAAGATTTACTTATTTATATATATATATATATATCAACATTGAGATATATTTATGATTATTCTTTCATATGATCTTTTATTATATTTTTCTTAAATTTGAAATTTGACTTTTAAATTTTCAAACCTTCTCTCATAAATTCTAAATAAGAGTCTTAACAATTTTATTAGAGGATACAATTTAATAATATTAAATAATTTAATAATTTATGTGATAAAAAATTTATATTTTTATATAATATTGTATTATAAATTTTAGAATATTTCAGTTTTCAATTAAAAGTAGTAAAATATAAATTAAGTATAACATCCAATACAGACACTATTAAAAAAATATTAAAATAAGAAGTGGAATCCAAATTTTAAAACTATGAGTTGATATAAAAATTTCAAAATTTCTGAATTAGAATACAGTGTTTTATAATGTTTTCGTCTCATTTTTTTAATTGCGCTACGGAGATCCATGCATGTCATATTTTAATTGCAACGTTAACTGAATTAAGAATACAATATCAATTTGTTGAAGTTTGTAAATCATATCATTCTTCATGATAATGTATCACGTGTTTATGGATTAATTTATTTTATTTTTTAAAAATAGGCAAATGAGCAATTGAATGAAATAAAATAAGAGTAAATTGTCTTTAAGATTAATAAAATTATGGTGCACATGTGTAGAAAGTAATAAAGTAATATGTGTTTCAGTGTAACTTTCTTTTATGTAAATGGTGATACATTTATTTTATTTTATTTTATAATAATAATAAATTTAAAAATATTAATAAAAATAATAAATAAAATTATTAATAACAAACAACATCACTAAATTTTTTATTTAATTTTTACTTCTTATCTAACAACTTTACTTTTTACATTAATTATTTCTTCTTTTTGTTTGTTACTTCTCACTCTCCATTATATTATTCAAATAAAGGCTAAAAATATCTTTGACTTAAAAGGAAGAAAAAAATGAAAAAATAAAAATAGTGTAAAGGATGGTAGGTGCTGAGGTGAATTAATTTAATTTTTACTTTTTTCAATTATCAAATTTTTAGTTTTAACTTAAATATTAAAATTTATTAATAATTAAAAATAGAAATATATTATAGTATAAAATATTTATCATAAATTAAAAAATAATTTATATATATTGAATTTTTTATTTATTATATATTTTAATTATGTAAAAGTACTTTATACATTTTTATTTCTTTTCTGTAAAGAATTTATTTGTTTGGTACATATTAAAATAGTAGCAATAATAATTTAAGTATTTAATCTATAATACTACATTGGTGGTTATGATGTTTGTTGTCTTATAGGGAAGTGTGCAAGTGTGTTCCATGCCTTTAATTCACGTGTGAATAAGCCAATAAGCCAGCCAAAGGATGTGATCTTATTTGGTAGGGTTATTTTTGAAATCAGCGTTCCCTGTAACATCCCATCTACTACCTACTCCTCTTTCTCTCCATTTTTGTCTTCATTTGTTCGTCTCTAATTAACTCTACAAAAATCAAATAATCAACTTAAAATTCTAATGAACCCTCATGTTTTGAAGGTTAATTCCAGTTTATTATTTAATCATTTTCATTTATTAATCATTTTGATTTCTGTAGCAATGCATGTGTAAATTGCTTATCCCAGATGGAGGGGTTTGGCCAATCACATATATAACTCTGCTTTACCGTTTATTAATCCTAAAAACAACTTAGAATATTAGGGACTGAAATAACAAAGGCAATGGATCTCAGAGATGGTCAAACTCAACCAATTTTGGATCCTAACCAACCAACTCATGTATATCATCTAGCTTTGGATATTGGAGGTGGGTTTCATCTCTTATCTTGTAAGTGTTTTGTATTTTGTTTCTTTCTTGTTTTAGATTTCAGAGTTACCCTTTAGTGGTTTTCATTTAAATTTAACATCTTTGCTTTGTGAAATTTCTTGGGATATACACCTTTTGGTTAAACATTTCAATCTTGGTAGGGTGTTTTGTGTCTGGTTTTGGTTTTGGTTTTGGTTTTGGGTAGCTGATAATGATGTTTTTGGTTTTATTTATATGTCTATGATTGTTTCTTGAAATCCTGTGTTTTGCAAGTAGTTTCGTGTTTTGCTTGGTAATTCATGTTGCTGTTCAAATCCGATTGCATAGAGTTAAATTTCTGACACCTGTGTTTGGGCTGAACTCTTAATTCGTAATTTGATATCACTTTGATTGATTTAACTTTCTTGGTGAGATTGGAGTATCGTGGAATTTGTTTACTGTTGAGAAACATTGGAGATCTTCCCGATTCAATTTCACGAGTTCAAACCATGTCAGAATTCTGGAGATCGTCTTTCTGACAGATAGAGCTTTGGAAATTTTCTTAATTGGAGGACTGCTAATCTGCATTTTAGGGCCATGCATTGATTACACTGATCTGTACCATAGGTTATTAAATTGACAGCAGAGGTTCTAAAATTTGAGCATTATTTTGATAGTGGGAATCAGATTTTTTAAACTGAAATATTGCTGTGTCAAGCATCGATTACTTTTGATGTTGACATCAATTTTCTTGAACTAACAGGCATATTAAGATTGCACATACATTGACTCTTGATAAGTTGCAATTTTAGAAAATAATGAATCATGATTATTGTCTTCCTTTCCAACTATCATTAATACTATCAGATTTCTGTCAGTTATGGTGAATTATAAAGAGAAGTTTTGCTTCCACGTCAACTGCATCTTGCCTAACATAATATTGTCCATCTGTTGACAGGATCTCTTGCCAAGCTAGTATACTTCACGAAAGATGACAATCATTTGGTTGATGGGGAGGAGGGGATATCTGATAGAAAGACTTTGCAGAAATCCAACGGCAGTAATCAACACCCTGTTCTTAATGGGAGGCTCAATTTTAAGACGTTTGAAACAAGCAAGATAAACGATTGCTTAGAATTTATCAAGTCCATGAAACTTCATGTTGGAGGTATGTACATAATAATATGGTGTTTATGGTTGACAAAGTTTATAAGAGTAACTGAATTTTCTGAGGCATGCAACCTTGTTTATGTTTAGCAGTATCTGTTTCTTTTGAAGACTTGATCAACTTGCATACTGAACAGAACTAAACTTGCTGACAATTTTGGCTCCTTCAACCATCTTTATACGGATCCCATATCTGTTTAATTTCCCAAGCTGGCTGAATAGAATCTCTCATTCCTCTTTTTTATAAATTCTTTTGATCCTTCCTCTAGAATTTGCTGTACTTGTTCTATATGTAATTGGTCATAAAAGTCTGGGTACTTGTTAGTCAGACTGTCGTTGTCCTTTATTTTTGTTATCCTTTGACTTTTGAAATCTGAGCTGGATCTTATTTACTTTTGAGATGACAAATAAAGTACATAGAATCCCATGCCAAAGTACTCAAAATTTCAAAATAATGGATATCCTTTAAAAATATATATTATTCTTACTGATATAATCCCTAAAAACATATATACCTATCTTATATTTCGTCATGGTGTCCAATCCGTTTTTGAGGTCGTTCTGAAATTTTGCATCTGATAATATGAATTCAGGTTGTCAGCCACAAGAAAATCCTGGAAGTCAGCCAATAGCTATTAAGGTAATCAAACTAAAATGTTTAAGCATGTCATATTATGAAGATTTTGTTTCTATTTCTGTCTTGAGTGTACATATGGATGTTTTGAAAAGAATCTTTAGATTCTAAGTTAGTAACCAATTCAATCTTGGCAACGCCATGATTTGAAGCAGTTTCTATTCTTGTCTTCTGTTTTGCCATGGTTGGAAGATATGTAATTCCTAGAAGCTGATTTAAAATTGAAAGAATATTAGTAGTTCCAGAAAGGTAACGCATGCACATGTTCCAGCTTTACCATATGTTTCTGATGAAAAATACTCCATTCCATACAAAACAATGTTTACTTAGTCTTAAGGTACTTGGATTTATGTTATGTACTTATTAATAATGAAAAACTACTGGCGAGAAGGCCACAGGTGGTGGTGCATACAAATATGCAGACCTCTTCAAGGAAAGACTAGGAATCATTCTTGACAAGGAAGATGAAATGGATTGTCTTGTTGCAGGAGCGAATTTTCTTCTTGAGGTAGGATTTAACATAAACTTGTTTCCATATTGTTGTTGGTACAAAAATCATATTGTTTAATTTTTAAATTTCAAATTCAATTATTGAGATTCAGATTCATTTTTTCTTCACTCATTCGGATCAGCATGTGTATCTGACTGTGAAGCTTTGACAGTACATACATAATGGTTAGGGACTTAGGGTGTTGTAAGTTTTACGTGTATGCTCACAAGATGCTTATTATGCACAATTAGGTTTGGTAAATGGTAAAGTTGTCTTAAAGAATAAAACTTTTCCTGTTAGATTGAGAAAATGTGTTGGAAGATATTTCATGTTTTTTGATGAAGTATTAATTTCAGATAATTGATGAAATGGTCATCTGAATGATGATTAAAAATTAAGGCTTTCGTGCATTCAATCTGATTGTGTCAGAAGAAATTTCTTTCTTTAATAAGGACAAATATTCTTTTAATTCACCAAAAGCAAATGTGTACCTTGGTATTCAATGAGTGCCTTAAGTTGTATAATTAGTTTTTCTTTTCAAAAATTTATAAATATCTATCTTCAAGAAATATCTTACCAGTGGTAGTGGTAGTATCAATGTCTGTGGGTTCCTAATTTCATAAATTTTTGGAATTTTTTCAGGACTTAGTATGAAGTGTTTATATTTAGCTCTTTGTCATTGGCCAAGTAAGAAGTTTACTAGGTACAAGGCCGTTGTTTGAAAAACGCCTTGTTCTTATTTTTCCAACTGCGCGGTAGATAATATCAAATCAAAGTAATGAACTTTAAACGTGGTTATCTTGTGGGCTGTCTTTGTAAAGTAGACTACACCATTATGTACTTTTATTGAGATTTTGAGAATACCATTTTTTAGTTGGCTATGAGTATACAATCCAAAACGCATATGGCATTGTTATGTAAATTTGGATCTATTAGTATATAGAAACAATCCAGATTATTTGTTATTTTGAAATAAGACTAGCTTTCATAGGATTCTAAAAAATTGTATTGTAATAAAGAAAAATGGGGTAAAATAATTGTTTACTTTGAATGTCTATTCCCCTCCAGGAAACGAAGCCAGAAACTTCTGTGTAGGACTGTTAAACTATATTTTAGTATACTTTCCTCTCTGTAGTTAAATTTATCTTTTCTACATGTCACTGCTGGTATATGAGAAGCCTTTAAGGCACATGGCATATAAATATACCTTTCACTATCACGTACTTGTAAGGAAATGGTACAACAATTCCATTTTTGTTTTCCTTTTGATTTGTGGCTTTTGCTCATGCAATGCTCCTTCAGTTTTCTGTAAAATAATTATAAAGTCTTCATACAAACACCTTGAGAATTTCCTTGTCTTGATGTACTTTCAACAGGTGGTCCACCAGGAAGCATTTACCTATATGGGCGATCAAAAGCAATTTGTGCAGATTGACAAAAATGATTTGTATCCCTATCTTCTTGTTAATATTGGGTCTGGTGTTGGTATGATTAAGGTAGTCATCATACAAGTTGCATTACTTCAATTTGCTTCCAAATATGCACTCTTTTTTAGACACTAAAAGTAATATTTTAATATTTCCATAAAGGTGGAAGGAGAGGGAAAATTTGAGCGAGTTAGTGGAACAAGTATAGGTGGAGGCACTTTCTGGGGTTTAGGCAAGCTTTTGACCAAGTGCAAGAGGTGGGTATTTCTTTTCCTGAAGCCTATGCACCATTATTGATTTCTATATATACAACATGGGATTACCATTAGTGTACTTTATGATTCAGTTTCGATGAGCTGCTGGAGTTAAGTTATCGGGGGAACAACAGAGCGGTAGATATGCTTGTCGGAGATATTTATGGTGGAATGGACTACACTAAGGTATGACTGGTGAAAGTTTATGCCCCTTTCCTGTTTAAATTTACAAGACAATCATTCTTCTGTTACCATTTTTGATGACTCTAAAAGTGATTGTTTCAAATGGAGAATAACATTATCTAATTATTCTAGTGATTATTTGCTGGAATATATTTTTTGTTTGATTGATAACAGATAGGTCTTTCATCCACTACAATAGCATCTAGCTTTGGAAAGGCAATTTCTGATAATAGGGAGCGTGAAGATTACAAACCTGAAGATATTGCTCGATCCCTTCTAAGAATGATCTCAAATAATATTGGACAGGTCAGTTGTGTACTATAGATTTGTAGTTAGACGAACACCACTGTGCACTACAAGATAATATTAACTAAGTCATGAGACGTCATATTTATATATCTGTGTATAATGCATCTGGTGGAGTAAAACTTCATGCCAAAATTCCAAACCTGCAATTTGTCTTCGTTTTCTGCAACGATTTTCAATGTTCACTTTGCCTCTTACTATCTTTATAATAGTTGGTTTGTGGAGGATATCTTATGCTTACCTTGGTGTTATTTCCTTTATTCACTATAATAGCATTTGTTTATGGCTGGGGGATGGAGGAGCGGTAGGTAATAAACTTCATGGCATATGCACAGGGTCATATCTCAGCTTTAGTAAGGACAAATAATTAAAAGTATCAAAGAAAATAGTTCATACACAAAAGTTTATAGAAGTTGCTGTGGTCCTATTAATCTGGATATTGTTTAGACTTCATTGATATTTTCGAGATTAACATAACATATACTTAACAAGTATTAGAAAATGTAAACTATTTCATTAAATTCTCATTATTTTCCTTTCCATTAAATTTAAATTTGAGGTCCAAGATCTACGTAGACATATATTTTCAATGGTTGGATAAAAGTTAAAACCCATTATAAAGCATCGATAGTAAAGATAAATATGTATATGTAAAAATAATTGTCATGTCATCTAAACTGTAAATCTTCTTCGCTGCCCGATGGTTTTTTTTTTTAAAAAACATATTTTACATTGATTTATACAGAATGAAAGGATGGTTACATAATAGAATTAGGAGTCTTATTCGTTTGGGCATGTGTTCTTGACCCATATTAGTAGTAGAAATAGGTGTCACTTGTATTGTAGCACAATTTGGCAATAATCTCTCTCCATTCAACGAACTACCTTAATATCTGCATGAAGCAAAGCTTCAATAAAAATGTGGTTGAGGTGGAAGATTCATTTTATAAGTTATTCATGGGCTATAATTTACCAGCATGTACATCTATGTTTGTATTAGTTATGTTTTTGCCTTTGCTTTCATTGTTCCAAATCTTAATCATGATAGTATTTATCTCATCCTAAATAGTGAAATGTATTTAGGATGATTTGTATCTTCTGTTGGTTGCTTTCAGATCTCTTACTTAAATGCCCTTCGCTTTGGGCTGAAGAGGATTTTTTTTGGTGGATTTTTTATTCGGAAGCATCCTTTTACTATGGACACATTATCTGTTGCTGTTAACTTCTGGTAAGTGAGAAGGACGTTCCTCCACCCTATTGCAAACCATGGTCTACGTTGAGGGACATGGACTAGTTCTTTACTTTTAGAATTTATGTACTGACCATGTCCAAGAGTGTGAGGGTTATATATAAATGTATATATATACATACATACGTAATTTCTAACCGGTCAATGCATGACATGTTCACCTCTATCTAACAAAACTCATGACATTGCTGCGGTCTTAGACTGAAATCCATCTCTTAAAACAACCATTATAGTTTTGAAGCTGTGGTACCAAAGATATACCAGTCTCTCAAACATTATCAAAGGGAGTCCTAGAAACATAAGTATTTTTTCTATGCTGTTTGTTGCATCAACAAAAGCAAGGTTTAATTTGCGTTGATCAGTTTTCTGCAAATGCCGCAGTGGATGCTTAACTTTGCATTATTACCATGTCTTGATTCCTTTTGGGTGTCAGGGAGGGCGTTGGGTGTGTGGAAGTGTGGGTTTGCATGTGCATGATGATATAGTTATTTAGATTTGGAGATCAAATTCGGTTATTCTCACCCTGGCTATAATGCAGGAAGGTTTGATTAGATTTCTGAGCATAATTGCTTTCGGTAAAATCATAAGAAAAAACGAAAAGCATTTAACCTGATATTTAATTTTTTTCAGGTCTAAAGGTGAAGCTAAGGCCATGTTTTTGCGGCATGAAGGATTTCTAGGTGCTGTAGGTTCCTTCATGAGTTCTGATAAACATGGCCTGAAGGAATTATTGGCCAACGATGTGCTACAAAGAAGTCCCCGCAAGTTATCTTTTGCCATGGATAAAATATTGCGTAGTGTATCAGATGGAGGGTGTAATGGAGATGAGAGTATAGAGTGCCGTGTATATGCAGCTTAGATGAAGCAATTCCTCGTTGCTTCCACGACTTGTAGTTGTAACTTCTGTAGTTTTATGTATAATGGTCGGAAGTAAGGATTATATAATTGGCCTAGAATCAAGGCAAGAGGGAAAATTAGAATGACAAGAAGTTATTTTTCAGTTTCAATCAATGAATTGTGTTGTATAACAAATAACGATTTGTATGAATACATAAGGCGAAGCCATGTCACTCATTTAGTGAGATACATTTTTAAGTTTTTGGTTGTTTTATATAAGTTTGACTCAAATCATCTACTAGTCCACTGAGTGGTGACAATCAGAAATTGTACATTTGGTGCTCTGGAATCTAAAATCAGGTCTCGCATATCATAACTATTCAGTCGTCCCTTGAGAACTTTATACTCCAATGAATTGAGCAATCAGAGATCAAGAGGCCTCGATTAAAAAAAACAAAGACAAAGAAATAATGAAAAGAAAAACAGTGTTGATGTTTTGCTATGCTATCGGATACATAAGCTCATCCGACTGAAATGTCATGCAATGAGCAGAAATTAGTGACTTTAACATTGTGTGATAAAATGCATGCACTATAATTCTTTAAACTGAACTACATGTAACAATATAGATATAGTTCTTAAAAAATTAAACATACGAAAATCACTTAGCAGCTATCTGTTTTCTACGACTCTGCCTTGCATTTTTTCTACGCAAAATCCATCTTTCTTTAATGTCATTTGAATTAGCAACCAGGTCCACAATTTCATCAGGATTTCCTTGCAGCTCCTGTGTCTTGTGCTTTTCAGCCTCAAACCCTCCTCCTCTGATTCTAGCAGTTTCTGCAAGCATATCATTTATAAGCATCTCAGTTGTCCGGGCAGTAATTCCTCTCAGATACCATGATATGGGAGGGGGAGGGACAATTGCTGGCTGGAGTATTTGTTCCAGGCTAACTTTAGATCCAATTCTTCCTTTGCCTCTTGTACAAACATTATAGTCTTCCTTTGTCACAGGCTTAAAGGGATGGCACATTGCTTCATCAACAAATAAAGGCTCTACCCTCCAGCAGCCCTCAAATTTTTTCATAAATCCAGTCTTAGTTTGCTTGAATTTCATCTGACACAAAATTATTTAGCAGTAAGTAAGACACACACCCTTCGTAGGATGAAAAGCAGCAGCTTGTCAGAGTTCATTCACATATTAATCTCTTATTAAAATGCTTAGCAATCTTTATGTCTACCAAGGATATATAATAAAATTCCAGATACAGCTCTCCAAATGATAGCTGAACTTGAAAAATATTTGTGAGTAAAACTTAATTGCTTGCATCTAGAGTAGAAGAGAGCAAGGAGCTAAAATGCATTTGGGGTGGAACATTTTCAGAAAGCCAAGAGTATCTTCTACCTAATGTTAAACCTTCAACTGATTCAACTAAAGACCAACTCATAATAAATATGTAAAATATGCATTTAAGAAAGGATTCTTGGAAGGGAGAACTGTATAACTAGGGTGAGTTTGTTTTCCTTGCATAAATTAAGTTCAACAAATAGGAAATCCATCAATCATTTAAAAGTGGGATAGATCCTTACAGAGTGGTCTTTCCTGTTTTGGTCTACCAAAACATTAATCGAAATAGTCCCGGACCACCAAAGAAATTTCCAAATGGCTGCTTGGTCAAGATCAACGACTTGTCTATGACCCTCATCAACCAAAACTTTTCTAGATACCACTTCCTGACAAAGAAACACAACCAAGTTGAATTGCAGAAAGTTAGTGGAGCAGATAGGTTACATACGCTAGAAGTTCAATAAAAAACACCTAGGCCCATGAAGAAATAGAAAGTTGTATCAATGGTGGTAATCTTCAATGTTTTATGAAGTATTATTTTAAGAAAGGTTGTAACTGAACACACTGAGCAGAAATATGGATGATAAAGTCACTTACTTTGATATTTTTGAAAACTCTTCTATTATCAGGATCTGTCACTATATTATATACTGCATCAGGGGGCAACCCAACATCAACTTCTACATTGAGGTTGCAAAGAGAACCTTTGGGAACAGTGACCTGCCAGAAGGAATATTACATTACATATACACTGAAAGTAGACAGTTATAGATATCTCCTTAATCACTTAAAGTTTGACAGTGAAGATTTTACATCCACTAGGATCCAGCAGGCCTAAATGAGTTACCCAATTCCTTGTTTGGTCAAGCAGTTCATCTGCCATAAGTTACTAGATCTCATCAACAAACAAAGCATGCATTTTCAAGGTGTAGAGAAGTTAACTGCAAAGTATTTTGAAATCTGAATAAAAAAAACCTACTAGATGCTTAATTTCTAAAATTTTAGTCCAACATGTTAGAAAACATCTCTAAGGTAAGCTAGTTTACATACAGTCTGAAGCTACTAAAGTCCATTTATCATTTGATTTATTAAGAAACTAGAATTTTTGAAAAGAAACCAAACTTTCCCAATTAGTTGCTCCTCACCTTTATTAATGGTGGCCTATCAACCCAAGATGGATTTTCTCTCCATGCTTGTAGTTGCTCATTCAGTTCAGCTTCAGAGTAACTGAAAGGCTTATTGTCAGTTTTTTGGGCAGATCTCACCAAATTCATTCTATCCTGTTTAGCTAATCTACTCAGCCGTGCCTGCAGTCAGAAAAAAAAGAGTATAATAACAGGTTCCTAATAATTTTTTAAGCTACAAGATAAGTTATTGACCTTTACAACACTTTGGAGCTGCACAAAAAACTTAGATATTGCAGGATCCAGTCCCCTTGGGAAACCATTTTTCTCATTCTTTCTGACATTTAAGCCGAATTTTGTCATCCCTGATTCACCCATCATAAGAACCTGGAATTTTTCAAAAACAGTTAAGACAATTCATATTATACATTCCAAATTACTATTTCTGTAAGGCCATTTGAAGCCTCTTCAGACATTCATGGTTTCATTCTATCATTATGCTCTTGACTTGATGGAGGTTATACTAATGACCCTTTACAGAATCTTTCTCAGGACCGGTAACAAGTTGATTCACGAGTTTTAAATGCCAATAAACATACAAAAAACTACGTCCCAGTGGATAAAGGTGAAAATTTCCACGAGTGGACACTATCAACTTTGATAAAAAAATCTTCAGGCCAAATTGAAATCAGCATCAGAATCCAAATTGAAAAACCAACAAAATACAAAATCTAGAAAGATGTTATGAACCAGGCAAAGAAGAAAAAAAAAAAAGCCACAACAACTAAGCACCAATGCTCGATGCATAAAGTTTTGCAGAATACTCAAGACGAGAAATTGAACTCAACCCAAATTCGTAACAAGCATGATCCATCAGAAAACACAATGAAAAAGCAAAACACAACAAAATCAGATTAAAGAAATAGGAAGCAGAAAGGAAATCCATTGGCTCCTGAAACTGTAATAATGATGATAAGGGAAGTAATGAATTGAAAAAAAAAAATCTATTTTTTTGGAGAAGATAGTCAAAGTGAACTCACAGGGTAAAAACTATGATGACCCCCACGGTATATTCCTATGGAAGCCCAGATCTTAGGTTGGAAATTGGAAATAGATAGTGCTTTATTTATTTTTCCTTTTATATGTTTTGTTTTCTTGAAAGGTATGGCTCAAAGGATGAAGAAAGAGGATAAGAGGAACACGTGCACCTCATGTTCAACTTCTGTTGTTGACCCATCCAACACGAGTTCACACTGCCTACATTTGACCCACTCAAAGGAATATAATTTTTTTGACATTTTTTAAAAAATAATTCTGTCAAAAAAACGTGTTTGTTGAGTACCTTCTTTTATAAGTTTCTGTTAATTTTCCATTATTACGGATTTTTAGGATAATTCTTCTAAAATAAGAGGTAAGAAGGAAAAAATCAAAATAGATAAATAAAAGTTCAAGGAAGGAAACAGATATAAATATAATATGAAACATTCATTACTAAATGTTGAAAATGAAAAAAAAAAAATAGTTACGAAAATTTGAGCAAAGAAATAGTTAAACCTAAAAAATGATTAAACCATAAAACATGTTGGTTTTGTAAGTCTTACGGCATTGGAGAATGTTAATGGCACATGAAGGAAAAAATTTAAAATTGTGTTACAGAAAGTCCAAAAATTAGGAGTTAATAATATAACTAGTGAAGAAATTGATATAATTCACCTTTGACTGATTCATTCTGGAAAGCTAATATAACTGTCTGGAAATATATATGGTTCTCTCATATCACTGACAGATTCATTCTTGATATTTTCATAAACAGATTAATAATAAGTTTGTTTTCGCATTCACATAAAATTGGTGCAATTTCATAAAGAAAGTTCATGACAACTGAATTTATTTTCAGAAAAGCGAGTTTGAAGCACCTTTTTTAACGTTCCTAAAAGAGAGCTTTGGAATGAAAAAAAAAGGGATTCTTCTAAATCAGTTTGTGAAATGTATAAAGAAATAACATCAATCATAACAGACTACAGCTGTTAATAGAGTAAAATTATATTCTTAAATCTTGGCATTCTTATATGTCAGTCATGTTCTCAAAGGTTGTTGTAACAATTCATAATATGAATTGCTTTTTATAATATCTTTTCTATATTAACTTTTTTTATTGTTATTCTTCTTTTCTAGAATAGTTTGGAAATTATAAAAGATGGCCTAATTTGTGTGACATGTCTACAAAGATATGTCATCTAATATCATTTTTAATATATGGATGAAGATTTGAGCTCAATTTGAATATAGCATATGACAATAAATTCATATATAAAAGAAGTATTAATAAGTTAAAGTTTAATTATTTGGACTAAATAATTGTTTAAGCTCATTTTCTTCATTATTAAAGTATTTTTTGTATTTATTTTTATTTAAATATTTCAAATGTTTTTTAAAGTGACCTAGGTCAATTTGTAGTATTCTTAGGCTTCCTAGATTATAATGATAATTTATTGGATTGTGGGGGAGTCAATTCTAGTGAAAAATAGTATTTGTGGGAATTTATTTATAGAAGGAGTCTCGGTAAAAATTTACTATTTTTTATCATCTAAGCTACAAATAAGAACCTTTTATAAGGTTTTCAAGAAAGAGATAACTGAATAATTAATCAAATATTAGATATCTTTTTAATTGAAAGGATAGTCTCTATGTTCTTAAGAACTACTTTTTATTCTTATCTTTAAATTATCTAGTTTAAAGTGATGAATAGTCCTATACTTTCAAGTAATATTCTTCCCTTTTTACTTCAATCCATTTTTTTCTTTTTAGTTTCTGAGTTTTCTTAATTGTCCAAACCAAAATTCATGTTATAAGATGTTAAAATTTTCCTAAAAACAAGTAACACCATTTAATATCAAATATTAAAGTTGTTTAACCTTTTATATACATATTTTATTAAATTATAAGTTTGATAAGTCTTACCTTTACATTATTAGACATAATAATGTAAAAATATCTTACATTGTTTTTAGATTGAAAACTTTTTATACTCTTTCTCTAATAAGACATGCATAATGGAATTTCTATTTTAAAGTTTAATAATATTTACTTTTTTTTTTCACTCCATTTTTATTGATATTTCATTTATTAATATTATCATATAAAAGAATATCAATATTAAATAATGTCTATTATACCAACCACAAAATTTAAAGAATATAATGATTTATATTTTCAATAATTATATTTAACACATATAAAAATAGGATTTTTTTAATTATTTGTTTGTACTTTTCTATATACACTTGAATTCTTATCCACTTCTCTAAGGAGTTTAACCTAGAGGTTTAACTTGTATACCAAATAAAAAAACACACACACACTACAAAGGATTAATATAGTTATAGAAAACTGTGAAATATCCTTTTACAATATCAAGCTTCATCCAAAATATATAAGAAAAAAAAATTAAGTAAAAAAATTATTTTATATTAATTCATTTAAGCTAAAGAACACTCCAATCTTCTTCAATCTTAAATAAGTTATACTAATTAAATTAATTAAAAAATATTAATTGTCACTTATGACTCACATAACAATTACTTTCTTAAGTAATTTCTAACTTTTACAAGCACAAAAATTTGATATAGGAAATATGCCCATAAAGTAACCATAAAAACTAAAACTCTAAGCTTGGTAAACAAAAGTTATATCACTAAGCTAACTCAATTAAAAATATTTATTGGTTGCTTTGAGTTGATATCTTGTAAATATATAATTTATGTTATTTCTTTTTTCTTGTTTCGTGTTTTTTTCCTAAGGTCTTATGTTTTTTGGGTTTTTTTATGTGTTAGTTTTCGATTTTTGGTCTTTGAATAGTTGATTTTTAATCTCAACTAAACTGGGGTGTCTGTTGAAGTCCCAACTCTGTCTCAAGATGGAAGACTTTTGTAAAAGGTTTTCCGACGCTGAAGTTAATACTTGATATTCATAGAATTTGAGCTAATTTTAAAGCATGCATTTCATCAGATAATGTCTTGATATTTATAGACAATTGCATGCACTGTTTGTAGTGAGTTTGGATTATTATGACCATCTAAGTTAATTTTGACAGTATAAATAAATTTAAGATAATTAATTATCGTTAATCATGATTAGACTTATTAATCGTTTAGATATTTGACAAGTGTACAGAATAACCCTAGTATCATCTTGGCTAGTGCATGATCTTGGCCGAATACATCTTGGCCTAGATGATCTCAGCCAAGTACATCTCAACCTTACACATAACATTAAGGTTCTTCTTAGTATTCGGCAAAGTACCTTGATGTCGTCTCGGCCTAAACATAATCTTGTTTGAGTACATCTCAACCTTGTACAATACACTTGCTCCCCAAACTCAATATGCTTCGGCCTTGAGAGTGCTATTGTTTGTTGTGAAAGAAAATTTTACCTCTTTTCTTTGTTTGTCTGAGATAATCTTGACTTTTACTTGTGATGTGGTGGATCGAGATGTTCTCGACTATCTCGTCCACTTATCCCTAAGCTAAAGACAATTTGTCGAAGAGGTCTTAATAAGGTGTTAGGCTCTGATGTGTATATCCTTTAGATAAGATTGAGATAACTTCTTTTTAAAACACTATTCTAAGATTTTTACGTCCTCAATATTTTACAACAAAAATGACTAAGGTAACCATGTTAATAATTTTAAACACTTTGAAACTATAGGAAGAATGGCGTAGGCCAAGAAGGCTATCCTACATTGTTAAGTCAAATTAAAATGATTTGGATTTTTACTCTTTTTGAGTGTAATATAGGTGACTCAATGTGAAATGATTATGTCGAGATGATTTTTTAGGACATTATTTTAAGATAACAGAGATGTTATTCCGAGTGCTTTTAAATGGATTGGCTAAGAGGGTTTCTGGATGACTTAAGAAATATACCTTAATGGAAGGATTTTCGAAATCTTAATGAGTAGTTTTTATCATTAGGTGAAAACATCTCTAAAAATATGTGAAGACAACTGAGAATATCATCTTGTTACATGATTTGTTAATTTATTTTTGCTAATTTTGAGATATCATTGTCGTGGTGTGATGCAAACATGATGGTGATTTCGAAGTATTGTATGATGTTGAATGGTTGAGACTAGTTGGAGTATGCCAATAAAGATTGCTTTTAGTGTTTTTTAATGTAAAAGTAACTCAATATGGAGTGATCGAGAAGTAAATCAATTATGGGTAGGCATTTTAAGTTTTAGTTGTTAGCTAAAATGACGTTGATATAGGTGGAAAAACCAAAATGCTTATCTTTGCATATAAAAATGAATAGTTGAAATACATTTTACAAGGTAAGTCTGATATGTATAACTCTAAGAGGTTTCGAATGACAGAGTCAAGATTTATTAATTTGTTACAGTTTTGAATAAAGAAGATGCACTGATTTGCGTGAATTGTGTGAATGGGTATGAAGATATGTAACCTAATATAATTTTCTATATGTTGATGAAGACTGAAGTCCAATTTGAAGATAACATATGACAAGTCCAAATTCACACAATCTAGAAGAAATATTGATGGGTTGAAGTCTAAGTATTTGGGTTAGATAATTACTTAAGCTCATTTCCTTCATTATTAATGTAACTTTTGTATTTTTTTTCATTTAAATATTTCAAATGTCTTTTAAGGTTATCTAGGTCAAGTTTTAATGTTCTTAGACTTTTTAGATCATAATGATAATTTATTAGATAGTGGGGAGTCATAGTGAAAACTAAGTGGTTGTGAGAATTTATTTATATAAGGAGTCTTATTAGAAATTTACTATTTGTCATCTAAGCTTATAAATAGGAACTTTTTGTAAGATTTTAAAGGAAGGGATAATTGAATAATTAATTAAGTGTTGGATACTTTTCCAATTGAGAGGATTGTCGCTCTTTAGGTTCTTAGGAACTACTTTTTATTCTTATCCTTGAATTACCTAATTTAGAGTAAGGAGTCTTCCTCAACTTATCAATATTTAAGGATTGTAATAGTATTTTCTCCTTTTCTACTTAAATCCATTTTTTTCTTTTTAATTTCTCACTTTTCTTATTACAATTGTCCAAAAATAAGTTCATGTTGTGAGATGTTAAAATTTTCCTCTAACAAGTTTCACATCATTTAATATCAAATATTAAAGATTTGTAACCCTTTATATACATATTTTATTAGACTATAAGGTCTACTAGTCTTACCTTCAAATTATTGAACATATTAATGTAAATATAAAAGTATCTTACATTTCAAGGTGTATAACATTTTATACTCTTCTTCTAATAAAACAACATAATAGAGTTTTTATTTTAAAGTTGAACAAACATCTAATTTTTATTTTCACTCTATTTTTATTGAACTACTTCAGTTACAAAACTAAGCATTCCAACTAAAGAAGATTAAAAGTGCACTGTCTTCATCACTATGCAATTGGAAGTGTCAGACAATCTTGCATACTCGAGAACAATATTGAGAGATCCAAAAGTTGGAAGGAATCTACAACTATTCAATCCTTTTAATTTCACAAGATCACAATAGGTTGCACTCTCATATAATTTCACAATATATTCAAAAATTGTCGACGTTGACTATCTATCTTGATTACCATTATAATTAAGCATATCAAGTCCTCTATGGGTACATTGTCACATACAGAAAGACTTGGTTGTCAAAGTCATAATTTATTGAAAAAGCATATGGAAATTGGAAAGAATCACTTCATAAAATTCTCAATCTATTGCAAGCCATGTCAGAATTTGTTCTTGGTTTCAAGTGTTGCATACCCACATAACATCACCAACATATTATGGTGAGGAGTTACTCCACAAAAATGTTTATTTCAAAAGACTGTTATGGACCTTCAAGCCATGTATTTATGAGTTTCAAATTTGCAAACCACTATATAAGTGAATAATTCATTCCTATACGAAAAATACAAAAGCACCCTATAAGTCATAGTTGTATAAGATAGGAGGAACAACATATTCCCATCACCTTTGTTGTTATTGAAAGTGAGACGGTTGGAGTTTTTTTTTTATTCTTAAAATACCTAAAGATGGATTGTGCTTAATTTCATATTGCCATAACTCTATTCATGTTGCATATGCAAGAGAGGAGAGTGGGTGGACTGAAGGTAACTTTGTTTACATCTATTGAATTCGATACATCGTAAAGAATTTCATGAGATGTTTCAACAGTGTCACACTTAAAAAGAACCTTGTCAATATGGGTAACCACTTTTATTTTCAAAAAAACATTCTTGCATGTATTCTTTTATATGATAACTTCTTTAATTCAATATGCAACATATGCAGTGTTTGAGTCTGGAGCCAACTACTACTACAAATAATAGAAGTTAATCTAGAAGTAAAAAAATGGATTGATAATATTTCTAGACAAAAAATGGAAGTTGCATGGTATGAAGACAAAAGTTAGGGTCATTTGATGACCAATTTTGCTAAATCCATAAATTCAGTCCAAAAAAAAAAAACAAGAAATCGTCCAGTTTTCTCATGGTCATAGCCACATACACAAAGTGCAACAAAATTTTCAAAAAATAAGGGACGAAAGTGACTGCATTGATTAATATTGGTCATGTTTATTATGAAGTTTCATCAAGCTACTACAGATTCTCATTCACAAGGTGCTTGAATTTGGCAGATGAAATTTTTGGGAGGAGATGGTCAACCAAAGAGAAGTTCGATCAGCTAAAAATTTGGTCGTTAGACTTGATGAATGGTGTTGCGATTGTGGGAAGTTTTAGAAACTTCTTCTCTCATGTATTTGCAACGTGCAAACATGTCTACCATGATTTTGATATATACATTAATCATGTGAATAGGTTGAATAATGAAGTCAATAAAAATTATGACAATTATTTTGATAAGTTTAGATATGAGAATTATTGACTAACACAAAAAAGTCTTCAACTCTGCTCCAATCCAATTACCAGAAGAAATTTCAAACATTGTCCCAAATCATCAAAACCTAAAAATAAAATAGATATATGAGAATAAGATCGGCCACAACTATCTACCTCCAATTCCAAGCAGAAGAAAAAAAAAACCATAGTAACAATAATCCTAGCCTTAGATACTAAACTTCACAAATTAATTATGTTGTATTTCTTCAACATATCATTATCATTAATGAATCAATAAATCATAATTCCCTTTAAATAAATTCCAAATTTATCTATATACTTTTATTAAATTTCTATTTGTTACTTAATTTAATTCTATTTAAATATTTATGGATACAATTTTTTTTAATTAAACACGAAATCATCATAACTTCGCTTTAAAATATTTTACATTTTCAAATTTTTAAAAAATATATATTATAATCTTCTAATGACTTCCACAGTATATATTATATACAAATTTGATTTATTTACATTTTCATATATGGCAAAGAAAATTACACAAGAACAATATTTACTTAATTACTTATTAATTATTTCATTTATTTGTGACGTTCAATTTTTTAAAAACTTAACAAATTTTAACAAATCATTTATGTTTTATATTTTTTACATTTTCTTAATCGGAAATTTACTTATAAATAAACACCTACTAATATTACATTTTTTAAAATTCAATATGACACTACATGTTCAATTTTCTGAAAAAAGATTTCTTAAACATTTTTTTCTTCCAATTAATTACTTCTTTAAATAAAAAAGAAAAAGAAAAAAACAGCTTTGGAATTCTGTTCCCAAAAATCAAATTCTGAGTGATTTTTCCACCGACCAGTACCTCCTTTACGTTCAAAATTTCAAATTCTGAATTAACTGTGTTATTTGTATAAATAAAACAGAGTGTCCTATTGAGGAAAAAAAATTAGGTCACTATACTATTTCTGTGAAAAATTCTAGTTAGGAGTTCAATGGACTCTAGCTGATACAATCACACTTTGATCCTTGACCATCAGTCGTCAAAATAGGAACTTTAACTATTGTTTAAAACCTCTTGTCAAATGACAATCGGATGTAGTGTCACCCGGAGAAGAACTTCTCTATAAGTCACGCATCATTAGCAACGTTGGCCCATATGCATCAAACTTGGTTAAAATGAAGGAAATTGCTTCATGTACTCCCATATTTTTTGAAATGACAATGTTACCCTTGACAGTATATTGAAAGGAAGGAGATGGGTGCTTTGATGGAAGACGTTCCAATGAGTTGCTGAAGGTACCTACCATTCATTTAATGGTATGATAAATTTTTGTATCATCCGTGCTTTGTGCTAATACCAGAAAACATTTTGATGATTGTTTGATTTTGTGAGCAGGGGACCCTCAGCAATGGTTTTCTTGAAGAAGACTGTGAAAGTTAAAGCGTCAAAACTCAAAGGTTTCCGGAAGATTATTTTGTATTTCGGAAATCATTTTCCTAAAGCAAATTTTACGTTCAGAAATTCATTTTCCGTAAGCTAAAAGTCAAAACATTCTCTTTTTAAAAATCTTTTTTCCGTAATACAAAATTTAGTTACGAATATCATTTTCCGGAAAATTCAATTCTCACACCCCCAATATTTTATGAAAATCATTTTCCAGAAGCTTTCTAGAACCCGATTTCTGAAAAACGTTTCTCCCACCACATACTGCACCACCACTGAAGTCGGAACAATGAAGATCAAAGCATCCATCTCCTTCCTTTCAATAAACAGTCAAGGATAACATTATCATTTCGAAAATATGATGAGGTGCAGGAAGCAAATATAGAGGTGCACGAAGCAATTGCCTAAAATGAATGGTTATGATTTGGATTCTGTGTCCTACTAATGACTTGGCCAAATAATGACCTACAAATGCATAAAGATCACCATCAAAGTAACAATAAAGCTCACTGCAGTTTGTCACATCCAAAGCCAAAGCCATCCCTTGCATTGAAAAGACTATGATCTTTCCTCCAAATCAGGGTGTGCTCACGTATATGAATAAAATCACAATTTAGGCCACTGTCTTCATCGTAAATTTTGTAGTAATCAGATGTATCCCGTAATGCGTTTATATGATATATTTAGAATATTGAAGATTTTAATCATGTGGAAGCAAGTGCCAAAGTTTAGAACAGTGAAATTATTTATTTAAAAGAAGAATTAGAGTAAACTATCATACCATATATTAAAGACCATTATTTAAGAACACAATACAAACTATAACATCCAAGTATTCAGATTATTCTGCATAACTCACCAGAAACGCCACTTCCATCACAACCAGATATGTTACACTAGAAAGACCTTAACAAGTAATCATCACCAAAAGCTTGACAAGCAGATTTCACACTTTTTTGCAGACTTCTCCATCACATACCCATCCATCTTTGGACTTGTCTTCTTCCTTAACATCAGTATCGTCTTTGCTTCCTTTCTCCTCCTCCAATACACATTTTGGATGCAGATCAAAGTCACACTCTGCACAGTAATACGACCATGAGTAACCCTGTTCATTGCAACCATCACAGGAATACACCCTGCGCCGTGTCAACACAAGCTCATGCTCATGTGATTCATGTGTCACCGTCTTTGGCCACCCCTTTGCAGTCTCTTCTTCTTCTGCCTCTATTTCCTTTATTTTCTCCTCAGTGAAAGGGTATGCACGAGCCCCATATTGCAAAACCAGATCTCGACCCTTAGTTGTTGATGTCTGACCACTTGATCCAATGGCCACAAGCATGGGGATGCCAGATACCTTGAACTTGCGACTCAAGAATCTCTTCCTAGAGTCGCCAAAGGGAAGTGCCAACCATGGCATTCCTCCAAAGAACTCATCAAAGGAGGCTTGATCCCTGTCACTTGAGATGAAAACAACTTCTAATGCATTGCCCTTTGCCTTAATCTCATGATATGCATCAATAAGTTTTGGAAGGAATGCACGGCATGGAGGACACCAGTGGGCTGAGAAGTATAGCAGGACCACCTTCCCCTTTAATTCTGACACAGGAATCTGAAATGGGAATCGTACTAACATGTTAATACCAAAACAAAGAGAAGGAAAGGAAGATAAATGCTAGTATGCTACAGATGAAGAAGGGAAAGAGGGGATGAACTTAACATGACTTTTGGCATAAAAACTTTTACCTGCACCCCATCTTTGCCAATGACAAAATCATGCTCCTCAGACACCAAAATTGACTCAAGGGTTTGAGCTGCCTCCCTGGCCTTCAAAATTTCATCAAGCTCCGCAAACTTTTCAGGAGTGAAAGGGTATGCATCAACCCCATGATCCTCAATAGCATCAGCAACATTAGGATTAAGAGTTTTCCCATCAGGCCCAACGATAACCAAAGTGGGGAGGGTTGAAAGCTCAAAGTACTTAGCCAGCTTCCCGCAGAATTTGTCCTTGAAAGGCAAGGATAACCAAGGGACACTTCCTAATACTTCCTTGAATGATTCTTCATCTTCATCTAACGGTATCAACACAACCTCAAAGTTCTCCCCCTTGGCCTTCAGCTTCTCATAAACCTCCACAAGCTTCGGAGTAAATTCACTGCTTGGTTTGAATGATTTCAGACAGAAATACAGACCAACTGTCTTGCCCTCAAGCTCAGGGACAGGTATCTATGTGTGTGCACATGAAAGGAAAAGTCAAATTCGGAAATGAACAATGTCTTTTGAGGTAAACAAACTACAAAGCATTAACTAATGGAAACTGCTATCTCATAAAACAGAGTGAAGTTGGTAGCTTACTTTGTTTCCATGGGATGATATAACAAAGTCACGAGATGGAGAGATCAAGAGAGATCTCAGGGACTGGTTCCTCCTAGCTTCCTCTTCCCGATCTGTCAACTCTTGGATCCTTGCTGATGTAAAGGGGTATGCTTCAACACCATATTCACGTATAATATCAGTTCCATCTTCAGTGGCAACTTTGCCAGTTTCCTCAAGTAACACGAGATGGGGAATTCCCCTCACATGAAACAATTCATCAAGGCGACTGCGTGTCTCCGAATCAGAAAATGGGATTGCAAGCCATGGCATCTTGGAAAAGTAAGCTTTAAAGGACTCTTCATCTTCATCAGCCGAGGCAAAAACGACCTCAAAGTCACCTTTTGACACCAACTCATTGTATGCCTCCACCAAAACTGGCGTGAATTTTCGACAGGGACCACACCAGGATGCCGAAAAATAAATACCAAGTTTCTTTCCCTTCAAGCTCTCAATTTTCACCTGCGAATTCCAAAATGAAACCACAATTTTCAGTCAATAATACGAAATAAACATGATTTCTCTTCATTCTATAAAGCCATTACTTCAAAATGACATGAGCTGCATTGTACAATAAAACACAGCATCCAACCACAGGTAAACCCAGTCACACTTAGTTCATTGAAATGACAGCAAATTCAAACAAAATGGAATCACCATTCCTTTAATCACATTTTCTTTGATCAGGATGGAATCAGCAACTACCCTTCCAAACAAATCAGTCCTCTTTTTTTAAATCAAATTAACCCATCTTTCAGCCCTCACACCCTCCCAACAGACACAGAATTCAGTTTAACCCAAATCACATTTTCGTTTGACTCAGTAGCATATACAACTCCAACTCTCAATTACCTTTCAGATCAACAGAAACAAAAGTCAATATCTGTGTGTGAGTAAAAAAAAAAAAACAACCGTTACCCATGCCACTGACCAAAATCTCAGATGAAATCGATGAATAATCCCTTACCTTCCATCACGAATGATCGAAAAAGACAATAGTGAAACTTCAGACAAAACGGGTTCCCCCAAAACAAACCACAATAAAAGCAGAAACAAGTAAAGTTAAAAACAGAGTAAAGTGAGGGACCCCTTATGTCTCTCTGATGTTTTCCCGAACAATCAGAAAAGGGAAAATTTTTAACAAGAATTTGAAAGGTGTTACCTGATCGCCGTTGTTCCTGAGAAGAAAGTCCCTTTGGGGTGAAGAAAGGAGGGACACAACATCGTGGGTGTCATCTGCAGATGCTGCCATCTTAGTAAGCAGTAGGTTGTAACTTAGCAGAATCACAATCACAGAATGAGAACAGAACACAACAGAATAAGCGTGGATGACTAGAATACCTTGAAGGACTATATTTATAGAGGGGACAGAAGAACTCGACAAAAAGATGAAAAAATTGCCAGCTTTCTTAGTCTTTTCTTTGAGAACAAGAAAATCATATTCTTAGTCCACATGCACATTGTTTCTGTTAAAATAAAGCTAAATGGTTGATTTCTTACGCACTTAAAAATAATGTTTCTTACTCGTGCTTAATTTAAAATTCTCCTTGATATAAAATTCAGATTTCGAATTTTGCCCGAACATTATAAAGTAAATAGTCTATGCGGTTAAATTGCACGGTTATTTATTTATAACTTTTCATATAAGATTAAATTATTGATTTTTCCAATGATTATATTATATAATTTTTCCAGTTGTTAAAAGATATATATTAATTTAAACTAAAAAAATTAGAGATTGATTAAAACAAATAAACTATTTAGTGATTGCACTAAGTAATTTTAATGATTTTATAATAATTATCAATTACAACCTATTATCAATTTTAAGTTTAATGATTTTGTAATAATCACATTGAAAAATTATACTAACAATAACTTTATTGATTGACTTTAATCATTAAACTCTTGAAAAACTAAATAGATGATTAAGATGTTAGGAAAAGTTCCATATGAGAGTGCACTCTCCTTTGCCTCCAAATGGCTCCTTATTTTAGTGAAGTCTTATCTCTTTTCCTATGCTTTACACGCTTATACATCTTTTCCTATTATTTTAGTGATAAGGGAAGAAAAGTTAAGAAAGAAAATTAACCTTTTTAATATTCTCTAAATAATTGTGTTTTTTGTTTTTAATAAAATATTATTATTTTTTAATAATAATTTGAATATTTTATTTACTCAACTTTCAATAATAAATTGTAATATAAATGTAAAAATGAATGTGCAATAATTTCTACTTAAGAGTATGATTAAATCATTATTAACATAATAAATATTAGCAATAGTAAACTTAAGAGTATGATTAAATCATTATTAACCTAATAAATATTAGCAATAGTTTTTACTTAAGAGTATGATTAAATCATTATTAACATAATAAATATTAGCAATAGTAAACTTAAGAGTATGATTAAATCATTATTAACCTAATAAATATTAGCAATAGTTTTTACTTAAGAGTATGATTAAATCATTATTAACATAATAAATAATAATATTGATGAACATATATGTTTTTATGATGTTTTGGAAATTATTATTAAAAAAAAGTTCAAATAAAAGAATAAAAAAGAATTTGTGAAGAATTCAAAACTATGACAAGTAGATCAACGGAACGTAACTCATGAGTCAAAATTAAGATCAAAGTATCAAAGAAAGAAGAATATTAAATGTTACAATTATGACTTAGAATACACATTGTTTGTACATGAAAAATAAAGCAAAGAACTCTAGATAAAAATCTTGCAAGATTGTGTCACTAGTAACTTAAATATGAAGATATTTTGGATAGTGAAGTGATAACAACGTGGTGATGGTTGGATACTGGACTTAAGTATAACTTCTACATGACACACCAAGATTGGTCTTGCACTTATTAAAAATATCTGTGTCCATGTAAATTATCATGCCTTGAAGATTGTTGGAGTCGATTCTATCAAATTAAAAATATACAATGGAAATATTAGCATAATTCAAGAGATATAACATTTGAAGGGCTTGAAGAAAAATTTAAGTTAGATGACCTTGGGTACAAAATCCACATTGAAGTGAGATCTCAAGTGTTGAGAGGAATATGCTAATGATGAAAGTAGAGACATTCAATCTATATATGTGTTTGGAAGATACGTTCGCAAGTAGCAAACACATCAGTTTCAAAGACAAACCAAGAAGAATGAATAATGATATCATCACATACTTGGTCATATTTTAGATCAAGGTCTAAAAATCTCTATAAAATATAATCTCTTAACCAAAACTCACGAAAGTTCATTTATCTTTTTGCGAGCATTGTGTGATTTACAAGTAACATATATCAAAAGTTTGATAAAGATAATACAAAAATCAAATACATATTAGACTTGATTTAGTCTAATGTGTGAGAATCACTAGTATTATCTCTAGGATGGTCAAAATATTTTGTATCATTTATTAATAATTACTCTAGGAGATTTTTGGTATACCCTATTAAGTAGAAATAATACATGTTTTCACTATTTCCAAGAATTCAAAGCACTAGTAAAGTTTAAAATTGAAAATATAATTAAGTCTTGAGGACCAATAATGGAGGAGAATATGTATAGTGCATATATTTTGTGTTATGCAAGCCAAATGATATTCTGAAATAATTTTATGTTATGTGTGTTACATAAGAAGTAGACAATACTTTCACAAATTGAACAAGAGTTGTGTTGAAAACAACAAAAGTGACAAAATGTTTATGGGTAGAAACAATTAAAACATTTTTGTGATGAATCGATATCCATTAACAGTCATGGGTTTTAAGCAATGACGAAGATGTGGAAAGATAATCCATTTGATTATTATTTCTTACGTGTGTCTAGATTTCATGTGTATGCGATATACAACTCCAAAGAAAGAACTAAGTTAGTTCCAAAATCCAAGAAAATTGTATATTCTTGGACTATATTGATAATGTGAAGGGATATAGTTTAGAGGTGACAAATTAGGACTTGGCCTATGAGCTGGCCTGCCAAATTGGGTTGGTGTTTTTAACCTAACAACCCACTTCGGCTTGCCCATCTAATCTACCAAATTTATGAGCTAAAGGTGGGACAGGTCAAGATTTTCAACCCATTGAGCAATGGCAACCAGTCCGCCCTACCCTGTTTTTTACAAGTCAGGACAAAGCAAGACAAACTAATCCGTTTTGCCACCCCTAGTATTTTATGTGAGATATCATTTTTCAAAAGGTTGTTAGAAGAGATGCAATCTTTGAAGTAAATGTATGTCGTCATCTATTCAAGACCAATCATTGCATAAATGGTAAAAACGATTAGTAGATTCATGATCAATTCAGATAGATAACATTGAGATATTATTAAGAAAATCCTTATATAGATAAAAAGAAGTTCATGTGTTTTATTATGTTTTTTAAAGATAAGTTATTTTTATTAATTTTTATGTACATCCATTTAAATTTGTATCAAGAAAATATATCATTAACTATGTATTACACTTTAGAGAAAGAAAGTAAGTTGATTATCTAACTTAAAAAATAATATACCCTTATTTACTATAAGAATCAGGTACATGAAAGATACATAAATATAAAAAAAGAAGAAGATATATTTAGATTTAAAGATTAATGAAAAAACTCTAACACAAACAATAATAATTATTATATTTTGTTTTTCAAAACAAAATAAGTATAAAATGTCACTTTACTATAGAAAAAGTAAATGTGAATATTTGAAACATTCACACAGAAGAAAACATAATATATATTGTGATAAATTAACTTTTAATTGATGTAAATTATTGAAAACATCAACAATAAAAAAATACATAATAATGTGAAGATTTGATTGTTTTAATTAAAATATTCAAGTAAGAGAATGATTAGGCAAAGTCTCATGTATATCACTCTCCTTTGTCTCCAAATTTCTTCTTTTTTAAATTTATGTAAAAAATTCCCCAATAATGTAGAAATCACCCTTCACTTAGCTTCCATATTTTTTCTTTATCATATAGAATCTTATAAATTCTTTTAAACAGAAAATGTTAAGAATATATTTTTGACACAATTATTTAATAATATAACTATAAATTTTATATTTATGTCGCTTATTACTTAATATTGTCAATGATCTTACAACTTTTAATAAATTTTAACCAATTACAGAATGTGATGAAGAAGATTTCTTATTAATATATGTTTTAAATAATGCATTAAAATTGTACTACCATCTATTTAGTTCACACCTTCCAAGGGTGAGTTACGTCACAACGCATACGTCAGTGAGAGTGTGAATCCATTTGCATTGGTCGGTGAAGCAATGGACGAAACTCAAATAACTTGTTATTCAAAATTGGATATTATAATATTAGTTTCTGAAATTAAGAAAAGAAAACAAAACTCAAATAATTTATGAAAATGGGACCACTTTTAGACTTAGACAAGATAAGTATGGACAAATAGATAAAAGAATACGTTGATCAATAATATAAAAAAAGTGATGTAAATTTTTTTATTATTTTAAACTTTAGAATTATTTTTTATTTTTTTAAAATCAAAATAAAATAAACGTTATTTGAAGTATTATTCATTTTAAAGTTTAATAATCATGATTTGTTATTAAAAGACACCTAATTAGGAAAAGAATCATATCCCTGAGGTAAAGGAATATACCGATGGAATAAAATGTTTTGGTGCATTAGGTACGTTGACTCAAACTTATTCGATGTGGGACTAAACACATCACTTGCCAACGAAAGTGCGTGGAAATTCCTCATCTTATTTCCCTTCTTCATATTTTAATGGGAATAACTTCGTGAAGAAGAATAGTGAATAGTGGTGACTTTATCCTTTTTCATTTTTCTCTCAAAATTTATTTATTGTTTATGAATTTTTGTGTCAAATATGTCAGAAAGTTATGCGAAAAGTTGTACGCATGTCACAATTAGAAATCTAAAAACTAGTTATTGCACAAAGCTAATATATTATTGGCTCAAGGCTTTTTACTAAAAGTTAAATTAGAACAATGAAAAATTTGTTACAAAAACAAATAGCAAATAATGTTCATAATCTCCTGAGATAAACCCACTTCCAATCAATGAACATTTACATCCCTTAGTTTATTAAACTTATTATTAAATATATTAAGGTTTATTTTTTGCTTTCTAAATTTATATATTAATCTACTATCCGGTGACACACATATATATATATATATATATATATATATATATATATATATATATATATATATATATATATATATATATATA
>Ga0209489_103664_pt1 | contig 29537 bp, 17 predicted proteins | sample SiratrowhiteBW_FD_187527 | JGI IMG/M metagenome (GOLD analysis project Ga0209489, IMG submission 187527) | Root nodule microbial communities of legume samples collected from California, USA - Siratro white BW (SPAdes) (version 2) | ecosystem: Host-associated > Plants > Roots > Nodule | place...
AGAAAAGTCAGAGAAGAGGGAGGTCAGAGGTTTTAGAGAGATGGTGGCTCAAGTGGGAATGAGACTTGATTACTAACTTTTCCTATAAATACGTATTTTCAGTTTAATAATATAATAATCAAATGTTTATTCCACTTTTACCACTTCTACTCAGATGATAGATTTTCTAGGTTGTTACAACTACACCTGTCAAATTAAACACACTCTTAATTATTAATAATGTAAAACTGAAAACACAAATAATGCAAACATTCCTAAGTTTTGTGCTATTATCCTTTATATGGTAACAAAATTATTTGTAATAAAAGCGAAATAACTAATGAGTTAGATAAAAACATATTAATGTGCATTTATGTTCACATATATATAAAAAGATAAAGGTAATTCTATTGTCTTATTTAATTTTATTTTTTAGTATTGATAATTTTTTTTAACAAAAATGAAAATTGAGTTAAAAATTTAGTTTAAGAATATTTACCATCAATAATATCAGTGAATAAATTAGTCATTCTAGTTTCATTTTCCCGAATATCACTTTAATTATTTTTTATTTTATTTGTTTTTAATTATAAAGTCAATTTAAAGTTTATAGATTTATAAGTCAATTTTTTAAAATTAAATAAATTTATAATTTATTTTTTAAATAATATATAATCTCACTCATTAATTAACAATCTTAATATGAAAAAGTTATGTAAAATCTTACCTTAACCAGAAATAAGATTACATTAGAATATAGAAGTGAAAATAAATCTTCTAAGGGAAAAAAATAAAAATTAAATATAAAATTTTACATTCCTAATAATTACTTAATAAATATACAAATTTATTTCATTTTATAAATTAACTTTATTTTTTTAATGAAAAATTAACTTTAGCTATACTTTATCAATTAAATGTTCATTTTCAATCTACTGTTAAATTTTTTTTTTAAAATAATTGTCTAGAATAATAAATAAAAATTATAATATGAGTGTTCACGAAGCAAACAATGTTGAAATTATTATTTTTAGTTAATATTTCATTAATTAACGTTATTTTAAACTTATTGTAATTTTTTAATATTATTTTAGAAAGACTTTAAAAACAACAGAAATGATTGAATCACATAATATAAGTAGAGAAGCACACATTACATTCTTTGGTATATGACTGTAAGTGAATTAATCGATTATTTTTGTTATAATTAATTGTTGAACATTAGATGGTCCAAAGTCATTTTAGAGGATCAAATCATTTGATAAAATTTTGATGATATCAAAACTCAACTATACATTTATATTTGATGACTTATATATATTGTACAGTTAAAATCATTATGATTAAAGCAGCAGACATAGGATCCATGAAGAGATAAGTTTTCTATTATTTACTTTTATGTTATTGAATTGGTTTAAATTGATTTATATCATATTGTGCTTTAATGTTCAAATTTGTTCATAACGGAGAAATTATTCAAATTATAGTATATAGTGGAATCTCTTGAATAATTTGTTTAAGGGAGAACTCGACGTAACCCAAGAGATTAGGGTGAACCAGTATAAAATTATTTTATTTATGCTTATATATTTTTTCCTTGGTTGGTGGTTTCTATTTATAGCGAATTGAGTTCAGGCTCTATTCAACTCCCCTTCTGGAGCCCTCTGTTCCTACGTTATAAGTTATATTTTTTTTTTTCAATTGCATTTATTTATTTTATTATTTTCTAACCTAAATATTTTAATTACTTTTATTCATTTTACATAAGCAACAATTATTGGAACTACAAAACAATACTAATGTTTTAGGTTATATTTTTATTATTGTATTATTTTTATATTTTTATTATTATATTGTTATATTTCGCATCAAAATAATCTTGTCATATTTTAGTTAAAAAATAAAGTAATTAATTCATTTTATTTTTTTAAAATTAAGTGGAATTTCAAAAATTAATAGAAATATTTAAAGAATATTTCAATTCATATACAAAACAGCTGATCCATGATGTTTAGTTAAATGACAAACGAACACGTCAAATATTTTATATTTCTCAACATGACTCAAGACATAATACCTCTCCTCTATACCATCAAAAAACATGTATTACAAACTTAATAACGAAAATTATTATCTAAAAATTCAAACATATAACAATAGGATGTCTATGATGTGTTCATTTATTGACTTTCATTATTAATAAACTTATTTCTAAAAAGAAATTAAATACTTTTGAACTATGCATTTTGAAATTTAAAACGCACCTTATAAATTTAAAATAATGCAATTTAGTCATTTCACCACTTTTACAAGGATGTAACCTTAAAATACAAAAATGATGAATACAATAACCTATACATCTAATCTAGTGAAAAGTCAAATAAGTTTCACTAGAAAAAAATATCTAGACTTATAATATAATTATAATATAAAAAGTGATTTACAAGTAATAAAATGGGTAAGAGACTCACTAAAGACAAAACTAGCATGTTAACCCTAATTTTTTTAATATATATTTATATATTTACAACACAAGTAATTATGTGAATATCTTTTAAGTATTTATGGATTAATTAATATATTTAATTGGATAGATTAATATGTTCTTGATCAAGTTGATTAAAGGATAACGTTTTTATTTTTGAAGTTTTACTTTGTTGATAGATTAAATTCATTATGACTCTATGTGTTATTGTTTTTATAAGTGATTGAATGTGAGTTATTCATATTAATAAAAGTTAATATTAGAGGATGGATAATGTTCATTAATTAAGTTATTTTTTAAACAAAATTATTTTTAAATATTATTCTAGAAAGGTTTAAAAAACAAAAAGAAATGATTTTGAACAAAATGCTAAAACTAGCACAAATTACAATCTTTTGAATAATCTATTTTTTAGTAGTATCAATTATTGTAAGTGAATTAATTAATTATTTTTACTAATAATTAATTATTATAAGTTATATTTTTTTGAATGGTAGCTATAAATTTTTTATTTTATTATTTTCTATCCTAAATATTTATTAAACTATTTTTATTCATTTTATATGAACAACACAAGTCAACTATTTATTGTGTATAAAACGATACCATTATTTTATTTTCTATTTTTATTATTATAATGTTGGTTTCCATATCAAAATAGTGTTATTAGATTTTAGTTTAAAATTGAATAATCAATTCATTATACCTACTAAATTAACTATAATTTAAAAAGAATTATGTTTCTAATTACATATAAAGAAGAGTGTCAAGTTGACAGAATATTTTGAAAAAAAACATAAAAGTACTTTTAATGTGCCATGTCAAATTAAACACACTGGTAATTAATAATGTAACACCTGTAAAAACAAATAATACAACCATTAAAACTAAGTCTTAACCAAAAGTATTGAAATTTGCTAGGTTTTGTTCTATTTTCCTTCTTATAGTAACAGAAAATAATTAATGAGTTAGACAGAAAAAAATAATATTAATTTGATGTGCGTTTATGTTCATATATATATATATATATATAATATAAAGATTAAAGTGAATCTATTATCTTATTAAATTTTATTTTATATTATTGATAAAAGGAGTTTTAATAAAAATGAAAATTGAGTTAAAAATATTTACAATTGCTTACCTTAATTAGAGATCAGGTTAATTGTGAGTAGAAATCTTAGGTTATAAATCAACAAAAATAATTAAGAATTAAATATGAAAATTTATATTACTAATAATTACTTAATAAATACAAGGATAGCAGGATTTCATAGAAAGAGAGCTTTGTTATTTACAGTGCTGCCATGGTTAGAATTTGCCCTTCAAGTTGGTTATCCGTACGGACACTTTTCATCCCAGTTTTACATGTAAATAAATTTTGAAATCCTTGTCTCCTATTACTCCATATTAATTATTATTGTCCTGCAATGGACCTCCTCACCTGCTAGCAATACCATTGAAATATTTTATTGGTGACAACCTTTGTGGGGTTCCTAAGTGTTAGAATATTATAATTAGAGAAACAAATCAGTATAATATCAGAGATAATCAAGGGAATATCAGAAAATATCAGTAAGAATATCAATCAAGGGAGTATCAAAGAAACAAATCAGTAGAATATCAGAGATAATAAAAGGGAGCACCAGAGAATATTAGTAGAATATCAGAGAATATCAAATGTATTTATTTAGAATAATTTCTATATTTAGTTTCCTAGAATTTTATATTAAGTGAGCTATTGTAAACAAAGAATAATAAATTCAATAAAAAACATTCTTCCATGTTATCATATTCTTTATTCATTTTTGTTCATAGTTATCATATCCTTGTCCAACCTTTCTTAACCCTCGATACCATCGCAAAATGGTATCAGAGCGGTGTTAGATCCTGGAAACTCAGAAACCAACATCATTGTTCCATTGCCCCTCACAACCGAAAAACACCAAAAAACCAAAAATGTCATTTTCAGATGATGAAATTGGCAACAACATGAATCAAAACCAGAATAACTCCTCAACCATTACTGATGAGCTAACTTTGCAAAGTGCAAATATGCTTCGTAATGGCCTAGGGATTCAACAAACACAAGCCAATCTTAACAATTTGTCAATTGGTTTCAAATTAAATGGAGACAATTATCCATTGTGGGCAACACTCATGAAGAAAGCTATCGGTGGCAGAGGAAAGAAGAGTCATCTGATAGGTATACCTTCAACACCAGAAGAGATAGAACTAGCATATAAAAAATGGGAACAGGTAGACCAAACTGTCTGCACTTGGATAATTCAGAATATTTAGTTTGATAAACAATGTTTCCCAGTTCCCAACCACCAAGGTTTTATGGGAGGGATTGGCTACTACCTATGGAAGCGGCACAGACCCGATGCAAATCTATGATTTACACCGAAAACCAAACACACAGAAACAGGGAAAGGATATCCTAGAGCATTTCTGGAACAAATTACAAGCTATATGGATGGCGATTGACAGAAAGCAACCAAACCCTATGAAATGCTCAGATGATATTGCAACTTTCAAGAAAATTAAACAAGAATAGAGACTGTATCAGTTCGTAACAGGGATAGATGAAAAATTTGAAGTCACCAGAAGAGATCTATTGATGCAAGAGAAGACCCCTTCAGTAGAGTTTGCCTATGCTGTTGTCCAAAGGGAAACGACCCGACTCCAAATTCTAAAGCCTACCACCAGTAGCGAAGGGAACACATCATTAGGGGAGGTTAGAATCGGCTTAACCGCAAGAAAGAGACCACCGAGACAGGGACAGGGATGGAGTCGCCCAAAAACTGTTGGACAACGTGCATCACAGGGAGACAAGGAAGACAAAAGCCACCTCCATTATACTCATTGCAGAATGAAGAAACACACCAAGGAGACTTGCTTCAAAATAGTGGGTTATCCTGAATGGTGGGAAGATTCTAAACCACAAAATCACAAGGCTGCCTCTGCCGTGGGCATCCCGCGGACCACCAGTAGTTGTAGTGGTGACACCGGGAGAGAGGAAGAAGCAAAATCGCAAGTCGTTCATGGAAGAACTGCGGTCATTCATGGAGGTAGAAAAAGAGAAGAGGATACCAGCCCAGGAAAATTTGATCAGTGGATTGTTGATTGTGGGGAAACTGACACCATGACCCATGACCCTCATGATTTTAACAGTCTCTCCACGCCTGTTAAAATTCATATTGAGACAGCCAGTGGAGAATTAGTTGCGGTCCAAGGATAAGGCTCAATTGTTTTTTCAAAAAAATTTAAATTAGAAAATTGTCTTTATGTTCCTACACTATCATCAAAATTACTTTCTGTAAGTCAAGTTACAAAGGAGTTGAATTGTGTGGTTCTCATGTTTCCTACTTTTTGCCTTTTACAGGACATTCTTACGATGGAGATCATTGGGCGTTGTACTGAACATGGAGGTCTTTACTACGTTGATGAGGTTGCTCACAAGGGACATGCCATGCTTGCTCACAGAACAGTTACAAGGCAACTCTAGTTATGGCATAGACGTTTGGGACACCCTTCATTTGGGTACCTTAAGATTTTATTTCCTAGTTTATTTACTAGTAACACTAAGCCCATCAAATGTGAAACTTATATACGGGCAAAGAATCATAGAGTTACTTTTCCTCCCAACAATAATAGAGTCAATTATGCTTTTTCATTAGTACATCCTGATGTGTGGGGTCTAGCGCCTAATTCCCATAATAATCAATTTTAGTATTTTTTGTTATTTGTGGATGAGTTCTCTCGCATGACTTGGGTATATTTTCTAAAACACAAATCTAAAGTACTCGATAAGTTCTATCCATTCTATCAAATGATTCACACTCAGTTTGGCAAAAAAATCCAAGTACTTAGATCAGATAATGGTGGAGAATTTGTTAACAAATCAATGTAAGAGTTTTTCAAAGAAAATGGCTTAATTCATCAAACTTCCTATCCAAACACGCCCCAACAGAATGGTGTAGCAGAACAAAAATATTGTAAGCTACTAGAGATGACTCTGACCATGATTTTTATGCACAAGTTCCTACACAGTTTTGGTCCGAAGTTATCGCTACCTCGATCTATCTTTTGAATAGCCTACCCTCCCAGATCCTTAACCATAGAACACCCCTACAAATCCTAGCTACTCAAACTAATATCCCTCCTGCCCAAATGTTACCACCACGAGTTTTTGGGTGCTTTGTGTTTGTTCATATTCCCAAAGCTAGCAGAACCAAATTTGATCCATGTCTTGAGAAATGTGTCTTCGTTGGATATGATACACATCAAAAGGGGTATCAATGTTACAACCCAATCACTCACCGTGTATATGTGACTATGGATTGTGATTTTTTAGAATCAGAATATTTCAACTTGATTGGTTAGGTAGTCTTAGTTACCAAGAAGCTGTTCCAAAAGAGCACGTAGATTGAGCCAACGAGCATGTTTCTGTCAATGTAGGAGGGACCAATACAACCAATGAGGATCCTTCTGAGAATGTCCAACAAGAGGTAAGTGATCTTCACTCTACTGACTTGTCTCCTGTTATGAATGAAGTCACTAACAATGACAGGTTAGCACCAGAACTAGAGCCTTTCACACTTCCGCCCAGAAGAAACAGAGGGGCACCACCTGACCGATATTCTCCAGAACATGTTCCTTGGAATTCCAGGTATCCTATGAAGTTAAGAAGGAGTGCAGACATTGCAAGAGCTTATCTTACTCCCAAAATAGTTCATGAAGCCAGTAAGAAGTGCGAATGGCAAGAAGCTATGAAAACAAAGAATTTTGTACAACATAACAGAACCAAGCACGTTGAAGTGGACAGACACTTCATCAAGGAGAAGATTGAGGATAGCAGTATTGAGCTTCCGTTTGTAAAGTCAAAAGATCAGCTGGCAGACATTTTCACCAAAGTTGTTATAGGCAAAACATTTACTCGTGTCCTCAGCAAGCTAAGCATTGGTGATCCCACTGCTCACCTTGAGGGGGAGTGTTATAATATTATAATTAGAGAAACAAATCAGTAGAATATCATAGATAATCAAAGGAATATCAGTAAGAATATCAGAGAGATAATCAAGGAAGTATTAAATAAACAAAACAGTAGAATATTAGAGATAATCAAGGGAGTATCAGAGAATATCAGTAGAATATCAGAGAATATCAAATATATTTATTTATAATAATTTCTATAGTTAGTTTCCTAGAATTTTATATTAAGTGAGCTATTGTAAACAAAGAATAATAAATTCAATAAAAAACATTCTTCCATGTTATCATATTCTTTGTTCATTTTTGTTCAGTGTTATCATATTCTGGTCCAACATTTCTTAACCCTTGATACCATCACAAGACTAAGTTATACTTAAATAAACCATATACAAAATCATCAACACTTGATCTCACCAGTAGCAGATTGTTACATTCCAATGGTAGCTAATACTAATCCGAATATTAAAATATTATCCTAAATTTTCTATGTTTTAACTAAATTTGAAGTATTTATTTGTGTCAAATACTAAACTTCTTCAATATAAATTATTCTTTAGTTAAAAATATCCTTTTTTTTTAGCTCAAATTCTTCATAAAACTACTAACCACATATTTTTTCAATGAGCAATGATACGTTTACTACCAAAAAAATTTTACAGCCACTTCATAACTACTATTTTACACTTCATTATTTTTATTTCTTTATAAATACAAATATTTTATTTTTATAATGACTATAATACCCTTAAAAATGAGTTGTAATGTGGTTTGTTTGTTAATTTCAAAAGGTCAAAATGTTGAAAATGAACCATAGGTTAATTCCGACTTACAAAATTTATTTCCACCCAGTTATCTTACTTCTATCGTAATTTTGTGGCTACTTTGCACTCAAAGAATAGTTACCTAATGGTTTCATCCTTCAGCTCACATAATTTGTCTATCAACCCAACCTCTCTTTTAGTCAAGTTTACATTGGAAGAAACTTTATCTAAGTATACCCTCGAGTCAAGGATTAAAGCTTTATGTATTGATTTTATACACCAAAATGTTTTGGAAATGTTATTATATTCCCCCTTATTCCTAACTAAAAACTGCCCTTCAGGTCCCCAGTCCACACTCTTTTATCCAAACCTTGTCTTTTAGGGGTATTATCTACTAACAACTATATTAGTTCTTCTGCCATCTCCTCATCCCACACAAATATACTCCTTCTTCAAGGTATATTTTACTGCCACGTTCCTTCGATCCAGTGACCCAAGTCTCTAATTGAGAGAGACTACAAAGTCTTGGAAAATAGTTACTTAATGTGTCATCTCCTATCCAAACATCCTCCCAAAATATAATTTTTTTCACCAGACCCGACTTTCCATTTTATGGAGTTATCATACCTGTTTCCTGACAGCCCATCCCCACAACTTTTGCACACATCTCTCTACCACCTTAAAGCATTTCTATCATTAGAATCATTTTTCAAATTACCCCCACATGCATGTTGGGAATTATATTTCCTTAATCTACTTATATATATATATTTATATATATAATCATATTAGCTATTGATTTCCTTAGCATTCGAAAATGTTGAAAAACGTTCTAAATTAAAATAGTTTTAATGAGTCATTGAGATAGTTTTGATAAGTCATTAAGATAGTTTTAATGACACCCCCTAATTTCTTAGATAATTGATTTAATGGGAATCATTTTCTGAGAAGTTAACAGAATAAGAGGGAGGTAAAGGGTTGGTCCCCAATATACCAAAATCACAAACTTTGTGGTCTCTTACCCTATCATAAGAGTCACTCTAAAGTCCAACAAGAGGAATAAAGAAGATTTTGGTTGAGAAAGATCATAACTATATCGAGTATTCTATCATCATCTATGGATTCAGGTATGTGTCTCTTCTATTGGATTATGACTCTCAATAATTTAATATGATGCCTAAATTCATTATTCAGAAGATTTATTCTCTAATTTCTATCAATGCATACTTGGATTAAATAATTTATTTCCACGGTCCCAATCCTTCCTCCTCTAATCTCTACATCCACTTACTTAATAGTGTTGTATTGAACTTCTCCATATCTCTAATTTTCAACCCTCCTTCCTCCTTAGACTTACAAAGTTCCTCCCAATTCTTTTTTCCTTTTTTTTAATTCATGGTAGGCATCACTATGAACTATGACATCTCAGCTATGCTGACACCTCAAAGATCAACAATTATATGTCATAACATGAAACATAATATTAAAAGGAAAAAGAAAAGGATACAAAACCATGGGGGACTAGGCCAATGGCAAGAAAATAATTCTATTCTTGTTGTATAGAATTACTGGAGTGTAATTGGGCAGTGTAGTGGGTTTCTGTACTAGTGTAACACCAGCTGAAGGGTTCAGTGTAGTGAGTTTACTACTGGGAGTAGTAAGTACTATGGGGAGTAGTTTGTAACTTGCTGGGAGCAAGGGTGTAAAACTGATCTTGGATCATTTTAGTTGAAATCTTTGGTGGTTTGGCAAAGGAATGGACATAGTCCTTGTGGACAGAACTGTGCAATTAATTGATTTTATAAAGATAATTCATTCTCATACTTAAATCACTTTCCAGTTTTGCAAAAAATTTTAAAGTTCAATTCACCCCCCTCTTGAACTCGGTCCAACCTATTTTTTACATACTCCCTAACCAAGTTAAACAAAACAAAAAAGAGGGAGTTGATACCTATTATAAAAAAAGTCTAATTTAATAACCACAAGTAAATCATCATAACATTTAAAACCTAACTTATTCTCGAGACCCAGCGAAGCCAGCTTGTCAGTACAATGGTTTCCCTCACGGAATATATGAGAAACTTTGAACTCAATTTCTTTACATATCTTTATACACTTTCTACATCTCCCTCTGAAAGACCAACGAATGAGATTAAACGAATTAAATGTTTGACAAAACAGGAAAGAGTCACACTCAAGCCAAATACGTCTGAAGCCTTTACTCCAAGCAAGCTCAGCCAAAATGGCTCTCATAACCTCAGCATATAAAGACTTTTGTACCCCCAATGAAAGAGGGGATATTACCTATATATTCACCCCTGCTACCATGAAAAATACATGCACATGTCGAAAAACCTAGACACCCTATAGCAGCACCATCGGTGTTGTTCTTCACCCAATTGATATGAGGAAATTCCAAAGTAACTTGAATAGGAGAGATTTCTTTCTGACGACGTGTGGTGACATAAAAAAACTTCAGATAATAGAACTCAATAATGTCATTGTGCATGTTTTTCCTAGAAGAATTACCTGTCATTATAGTAAAACCTTTAACAGTCTGGGTAGCCGAGAAGATAGAGATATTTTCTTGAAACCTAACATGATTTCTCATCCTCCATATCATCCAAATAGAGTAAGTAATAGTTGCCAACCTAACAAGATTAACTAATGGACTCCCCTCAAGCATTAAGAAATCAATAATATTATTAATAGAAAGAGGAGAGAACTTAGAAAAAACCTATTTGGTATAATTCCAAATCTGGGAGGTGACAAAGCAATCAAAGAAAAGATGAAAAAGAGATTCTTCCTATTTCCTACACAAGGAGCACATAGAACACAAAGAAATATCTCTAATTTGAATATCTTTGTCTATAGGAAACCTCTAATGTAAAACCTTCCAAAGCACTAAAGTCTTCATAGGAGGAATAGAACTAGTCCAAATCAACTTACCCCGTTGACAAGTAGGATTAGAATCTTAAAAAAACTTTATGGCCGCCTTCTGGATGAGAAAACCAGAGTCTTCTAGCATCCAATTATGAGTATCTTCGCAAGAGGTCAGAGAAATATAACGTAAATTATGCAGACCTTGAATATTTGAAAAAGAATGAGAGAGATCCCAAGAACCACCATCCTTCCATCCTTGAGCCACAGTAGCTTTCAATCTAATCCTTTCGGCATAAGGAACACCTGCAAGCAGAGAGATCCATTTCTCATAGCACCAGAGATCATTCTAGAAATTAATATTATCACCTCTCCCAACAATCCAAAAATTGTGCTCTAAAATGAGATCATACCAATCATTAATACCAAGCCAGATGGAGGAAGAAAAGAAGGACCTATCTCTCTCATTTAGATTTAAGAAACTGATCCTTCATTAAAGAAATTCAAGGGCGATAATTGTAAGCAAAATCCCAAGCAAGCCTTAAAAGATAAGATTTATTTTCAAGATGAAAATTAACAACTTGAAACCCACCCTTAGACTTAGAATTACAAATTGTGCCCCAAATAAAGTTTCTAACCCATTTTTCACCTGTCCAAATAAAGTTTCTAACCCAGTTTTCAATAAGCTTAAGAAGGTTGGAGGGCCACCTATAAACCTAAAAGTTGTAAGCTAAAGAACCATAAATCATAGAGTTAACAAGCTCTATTCTTCCCGTCATGCTAAGAGATTTCCCTTTCCAAGAAGCCAATTTAGATCTGACTTTATCCACAAGAGGTTGAAGAAACCTGGCTTTACGTGAACCTACAAAAATAGGAACTCTAAGATAATTAAAGGGAATATTGCCCCTATTGCAACCAAGCACATCTTTAATCTTAGAAAGGAAACTAGGAGAAGTGTCGGCAGTGAAGAAATGACTTTTTGAAGTGTTTATCCATTGACCCGAAGCTAAATGGTATGAATGTAAAAACTTCATAAGACTAGAAAGGGAGCGTTTGTTGGCCCTACAAAAAACAAAAATGTCATCAGCATATAGAACATGTGAGGGGAAACAAAACCCTTTAGGACTAACCATCGGAAGAATATGCTTAGTTAGAATAAGGTTGGCTATCCCCCTATTGAGAACTTCTTTAGCAATACAAAAAAGTAAAGGAGAAAGAGGATCACTCTGTCTGACCCCCCTCCTATAACAAAAGTAACCAACCAAACTACCATTAACCCTGATGGAAAGCTTAGCAGACTGAAGGATAGTCAAAATCCATTACAGGAAATTATCGTGAAAACCAAACTGATTCAACATCTGAATAAGAAATTCCCAAATGAGAGTATCAAAGGCTTGGGAAATATCATTCTTGAAAGCCACATTACCACCAGGTATTTTCTTAGAAAGCATGTTAATGGCTTTTGAAGTGATACCAATACAATCTTTAATGTGTCATCCTTTAATAAAATCATTTTGATCGGGAGAGACAATCCTAGCAGTTATGGAAGCTAACCTGTCATCTAAGATTTTTGAAATAATTTTAAACCTAAAATTTGCAATAGCTATAGGCCTGAAGTCTTTTATAAAAGTAGCCCCATGAATTTTATGGATAAGAGAAACCACATTAGCATTCATTCCTAGGAGGATCCAACGAGAGAAAAATTGTTTTATAGCATTACAAACATCAGAACCCAAAATGTCCCAACAATGATGGAAGAAAAAGTCTTCAAAACCATTAGGACCACTATTAGAGTTGAAAGCAAAGACAGCCTTCTTAATCTCATCTCTGGAAAGGCACCTAACCAATATAGATTTTTCATCCTCATAAACAACTCTAGGGATATGAGTAGCAATCATACCTTCCCTGAAATTTATAGAGATATTATTAGTATAAGAAGAATCATATAAAGTTTTATAAAAAGAAAGAATGTGTTCTTCAATATCTTTAGGATCTTCAAAAACCAAATCTCGATCCTCCCAGCTTATCCAACTTATCTTTTTATCATCAGAATCCCACTTCCACCAAAAAGTGCCTTTGCAATTTTACAATTTCCTTACATACTATTTTGGATGCTTTAAAGACCAACAGATACTGTAGTGACAGGGAGGATATTACTAATTTGATAAAGCATACTCTCCCTACCAAAGATAGTATCATTCTTTTTCAAGTAGACAATTTTTTCCTAATTTTTATAAGTACTTCTTCCCAAAACAGTTTTCTTCTACGATTTCTGCCAATGGTTATCCCTAATTACTTAAAAGAGGCATGCCATTAGTTTGTAGTTTAGCATCCATGCTTAATTATCTAAAGTATTCCGCTCTAAACCTATCTCACTTACTTTGCTTTTATAAAAATTCACCCTCAAGCTTGATGTTACTTCAAAACACCTCAAAATGCTTCTTATTACCGTAATATTCTACACCTTATCTTCATAGGAAAAAAAAACAGCGTGTTGTCAGCAAACTGGAATAAGTTTACCAACACATGGTTACTCCCAACCCTCACTCTGATAAGCAATTGCTTTTTAGTTGCTTCTCTAACCAATCCAACTAAACCTTTTACCACTATTACAAAAAAAAAAGAGTCATTGGATCCTTTGGTTTCAGTTCCCTAGAAGGATAGATCACTTGTGTCAGGCTTCCATTGACCATCACGTATAGCAAAGTCAACTCTAAAGATTCTTTAATTCAACCTATCTACTAATTAGATAAGTGTCAAGTCTACATAATATTGTAAAATATGTTTTGGCCAAGTTCAAGAGGGGGGTGAATTGAACACTTAAAATTTTTCTCAAATTGTTTGGAGAATGAATAATTTTTATAGAAAACTATGCAAGAAGATATGTTAAGCAAACAACAAAGGTTCAACAAACAGTTTCAGTACAATATCAGTTAAACAGATCCAATAAACTGAAACCAGAAATCGGTTCTTGAAAGCACTGTGTATAGTAAAACCAGTTCTTGAGAAATTAATTCAAGAAATCAAAGAATTATATCTAATTCAAGTTTGTGAGGAATTATTGATTAAAGAACCTTTTGTCAAACAATCCAAACTATGTTTAATGAATGAAAACTATCTTTATTCAATATCTGTGAAAGATTAATTTTTTCCAGAAAAGCAAATTGATAAACAGTAAACCCAGTAAGTTGTGAAACAACAGATTTCCAGAAAACTTAATATACTGGTTCTCAATCAAATTCAAAACTGTTCAGAGTAAACTGTGTTAAAATAGAATATATGTTTTCAAATGTTACTTAAAATGCTTTCAGAAAGTTGATGAAGTTATTCAATTAGCAAGATTTAATCAATTCTGAAAATTCAAGAAACACAACAAGATTTAACAAGAACATTCAAGAGAGAGCAAGAGAGATTCAAGACACAGCAGATTTATCCTAGTTCACCCTTCCACAAGGGCTATGTCCAGTCCCTTACACCACTATAAGGATTTCCACTATAAAAAGATCAAACTAGATCAGTTTACAAAAAAATTACAACTTGCTCCCCACAAGTAAACACTGAACCTACAATAGAACCAAGAACTATACAGACTCCACTGTATATTCCAGAACACCTCTTATTGATCCCTCAACAAGTTACAACCTGTACAGAACCCACTGTACAAAACATAATTACCAACCCAGGTAACTCACAACAGAATAACCTTCAATATAGTGAAAGAATTATCACAAATTCAGCAATACAAGTACTTCTATACAACATATTACAAAAGTAATAAGGAAAGGGTATAAAAGGCTTAGTCTGATGATCAGATTAGTGATGAAACTGTCTCAGTCAACTTCAAAGCTCTAGTAGTAGTTCGTGAAAACAGTTCTTGATGAAAATGTTGATTGATCTTGATCACTAGACACAAAGGCGTTTTTGCTCTCTTTGAAAACTCAAATGTTCTTGCTCAGAAAATGTTTAGAATGATTTCAATTCGTGTCTCTTTTCACTACTAGAAAATTGCTAAATAGTGATCAAAATTAGTGACCAAAAAAATCGGTCACTATCGATGACCGAATTAGTGACCGAAAAAATTGGTCACTATCAGTGACTGAATCAGTGACCAAAAATATCGGTCACAAATTCGGTCACAGAATTGATCACAAAATCGGTCACAGAATCGGTCACAGATTCGGTCACAAAATCGGTCACAAATTCGGTCACAGAATCGGTCAGAGATTCGGTCACAAAATCGGTCACAAAATCGGTCACCGAATCGGTCACAGATTCAGTCAAAAATTTGGTCAGAGATAATAATTTTAATAATAATAATTACAATAATAATAATAATAACAAAAATAATATTAATAATAATAATATTATAGTACTAATAATAATAATAATAAATAAAATAATTATAATAATATCGATAATAATAATAACAATAAAATAACAAAAATAAAAATAATAATAATTATAATAATATCAATAATAATAATAGTAATAATCATAATAATAATAAGAATTGTTATTAAAATTAAACATAAACCACAAATATTGTAAACATTTCTTAACCGACAAAGACTGAGTTAAAAATGTAAATTGAGGATATTTAGAATTGTTCAAATCAGTAAACAAATTACTCACATATGATCACCATATTAATTCACTTTGTAATTTAGCTTCTTTCTTAAACATTGTGTGACCAATAAAAATAGTTGAAGTTCAAAATATAATTTGAAAATACAACAATACCAATTTAATTAATTAAGTAAATTACTCAATAAATAATTGTAGGGTCTTACACAAATTTATCTAGCATATAAGTTACACAAATTTTCAATGTGAGTTTTATATAAATAATCGTAAGGATTTGTATATAAATATGCTATGATGCACATTGTTAATAAGTTTGATTGAGTTAGACATATTGATATTAGTAATAAATGTTGTGGTTATGTACTTAGGATTTTTTTTTTCTGCATGAAAATTAGTGAGACATGACATTGGTATCATACCACAAAATTTACTTCATGTTATGTAGACGAGACTCAATTTTTCTCATATCTTCCTATTAGTTGTCTATTTGATAGGAATTTTGATGTTATTTTAAATAATTTTAAAGAAATTGACCATGCAAGTAAAATGACAATTAAAAGCAAGTTATCTGAAACTACATACCTATATATAACATCAATGTGTGTAAGGTTAAAACCATGGGATCCTAAAATAGTTTAGGAAATAAGTTCATCATATTATTAGAGTTAATATTAATACTATTTATTAATATGATTAATAATAATAATATAATTATTACTATTATTAATAATATTATTATTTTAATACTAATATTAATATTATTAATATTACTTTAAATATTATATTTTTTAATATTATTATTATTATTTTAGTACTATTAATATTATACTTACTAATAATAACAAGAGTCATAATAAGAATAATAATAATGAGTATATGATTGCAAAGTTGATGTTGGTGTAGTGGTTATGACTTGTGTATGTATGCTGAAGGACCTAGGCTCGAATCCTCCTCTTAACATAATAATAATGTAAGTGTTATTAATGATAAAATTAGTAATAATAATCATAATGGATTTTAATCGGTACACTAATGTAACTAAGAAATTGTAATGTACACTAAGATCTACTTCTAACTTGGAGAAAATACTTTGCCCATTCTTTTTGAACCTCTTCTATTCTCTGCTTGTCCACTGGCTCTGGAGTTTGAAAAACTTGAAATAAATGTACAAACTTTAATCTTGGAACTTCAAACTTGACAAACATTTGACATATTTACAAACTTAAGACATGTTCTTACATGCTCCCAAGAATGTTGATCCCAGCTATTGCTATGGTTCTCATCCAATGCATAATGTAATATCCACATTCCCAGCCTCCTTTTTCCTTATTGCATTTTCATTAAAGTTGAATCATCAAATACTTGAATAATGCTAATTTTAATAAACTTATTTTAGAATTAAATTTAGAATTAAATACCTTAGCATATATCCATTAGAGGTTTTGGGTTGTGGATGTAGATCTTCCCCAAAGAACGTTACACACATTCATTGCACTAAAATCCAAGTTGTTTAGTAAATTTCTTATTGTACAAAAAAAGAGTGATATATATTACTTAAAGTTAATAAAATGATACCTTTGTACAATTTGTTTCATATCGTTCGGTGCCTTCCTATGCAACGAACAAAACCAAACAATTGTGTTGTTCGTGGAACACACAAGCATGAGCTGCCAATGGGACCTAAAATAAAAAATCTATTAATATAATATTCTCAACATTACTTAAGATTAAAATATAAAGATTTGAAACTTATTGATGGATAATAGCGGCAAAGTAAATTTTCTTCCTCGACTCTGAAATTCAATTTTGTATATAGGTCTGAGTATCAATCATTATATTTCCAGACCTCTGTAAACTTTGTGGCTTAAGAAATCCATAAATATCAAGATTCCCTGTGCTATAAACTAAATCACTTATGTACCAGCATTGTGAAAATCAATCTTAGTAATAGGATAAGTTGATGAAATAAATAATTAGCAAACATGTAGAAAGGTATACTTACACCATCCATAACTGAATAATATTAATGTTTAACATCTGGGAACCACCAACTAGTTCCAAGATGTCTTGCATAGATATATACAATGGGACTCCTTCCATTCTAAAGACGGATGCATCCCAAGGCATTTGAGCTGGATTATTAAATAACTCGTAGAGTATATGAGTCAACTCTTGAATTGGATTCACTTCTGACTCAGTTGGTGGAGACCTAGGACTTAAATCATCAGCTGGTGATTTCTCTTTACTCCCTTGGTCCTGTAACACATAAACAAAATGTATCAATTAACATTAACTGTGAATTTAAATAAGATTAAGACAAATCACAATACCCGAGTCCTTTTAGAAATGGCCTGTAGGAGATGTGTAGGCCACGCAATAAATGTATCAAGTGCCTCTCCCACAAGTGCAACCTCTAATATGGGCACAGGCACCTCGGCATCTGCCTGTCTAACTTCTTCGACGACCACTATAGATAAATCATCTCCAAGTCGCACTGTGTGGAGGCTCGAAGGTGCGGGAAACACTTTCCCAATCGCCACCAATTGAGAAGGATCTCCAACATATAAATTACACCGATATGAGGTATCAGTGTTGGTTTCTTCCTCCTCATCTTCAGCAGCACAACTTCCCTTTGTGCTAGCTCTCCCACGTGTAGGTAGTACTACACCTTCTTGCAAAGGAGTGTGCTGCTGTGATAACTCCTCCAATTCTCTTCTAATTTCATGTCTCAACTCATCTTTTAATTTATCTCGTACTTTTTGTTTTATTTGAGATGTCAATTTCTCTTCTAATTGAGACGTCAATTCATCTTTAAGTTGAGATATCTCCATCATTATATCTGCATTATGAGATGAGCTAGACCATAGAGCAAAACCAAAATATTGTCTCACTCCCACACCATATCCAGCAGTCCGTACACAACCGGGGTATTCCTCAGTGCCCAGAGCAGTAGTCAATATATCTTGTCTTCCTTGACTGACAAAACTACCCTGGGAGCTCTGCTCCACTAGAGAATCTTGAAAAAATATATAATAATAAGACATTAGATATCATTAGTAAATTGTTATTAACTTACAATGTGCTGGGCAATCTCAAGTGCCTCTAGTGATGTCATCTGCCCTCCAGCTTTAGTCCTAGCCAACTTCCATTTCTATGTCGACTAGGAGGGGATAGAGGAGAAATGACTTCATCTGAACCTGATGCTTCTTTTAATCTTTTCAATTTCTCGTCCATAGATAAAACAAACCTACCAAGAGAATTGTGTCCAAGTCTCTTCATCAATAGAATACTTCTCACAGGGGGACTTTCCCTTAAGGGAACCATAGATGTACCAATTGGTCAAGTTTGTCTTGAAATTTCTCCATTTGATAGCAATAGATGACATAATTTTCTTTCTTATTAATGAAGATGTTTTCTCAAAGCTTGTCTGCAAAATAAAATAAACAAGTCATCAAACATATAACACATAATTATCATCATTAATGACTTATAATAAGCTTTAAATGAATGACTTACCGTAAGATCCTGCCACATCATATTTTTCTCAGCTTCAGTGACATGATCCCAAGTCGAAAGCAAAATAGACACCTTTGTACGTGTCAAAACACCCAAATAGCTAAAAAACACGACACGATTAGGGCCTGAAGCCCTACCAGTCTGAGGGTCTAGGTCTACTACGACCTTGGAACCACCAAGTCGACTAGCAGTAACATCTCTCAATCGTGTAGGTTCTCTACTCTTCCTCTGTGAATCAACCATGACCTAAAAAGAATAGAAACATAAGATTAAAACTTACAAAATTAATTAAGCTTAACATTAAATGCTAAAATTGAGTACAATCAATGTTCAAAATAAAAATAGCAAATAATTAAACATTACTTTATCTTATTCTGTTAGTGTTACAATGTTTTCCCATATTCCTTCATTGTGATCACTCCGTGTAGCATGTACTTCATCAAGATCATTTTCCTCATTAATAGGAGGTAAGTGTCTTGAAAATGAGTTGCCAACATGTTGGACTATTGAGTCGTCATGGTTCTCAACATCATATTCAGTTCTCCCTTGTACCTTTCATTAGAAGGATCTTTGACATAAAAAAATTGTTTTGCTTGGTAAGCCATGATGAAAGGATCTTCCTTAGAAACTATCTTTGTAAGATTAACCATGGTAAAACCCAAATCATCAACATGCACTCCTGTGTTACTATCAACCCATTTACACTTAAATACTGGAACTCTAAATTTGACGTAGTCAACTTCCCAAATTTCTTCAATTACTCCAAAGTAACTTATTGTAGTCATCACAGGATTGTTGTCATTTGAACTAGCAAAGTACATTGACTCTGCCTCAAGGGTGACCCCACTATTCTGCATTGTACTTTTTTTATCCTCAGTAATTGTGTAAAAAGAGAACTTGTTAATATCATACTCAGACCATGTTATGACATCAAAGTTAGGTCCTTGTGCTAACCATTTCAAATCATCAACATCACAATCATTTTTAAGAATTTTTTGTTTAAACCATTTCAAAAACGTCTTGTTATGTTCATTCAATAACCACTTCTCATTTGCACATGGATTCATTGTCTTTAACAACATTTTGTGTTCATCTATGTAATGAAGAGCATCATCAGTATTGTTCAAAATATATAAGTGTGCAAAATATATAATCAAAATATACCGACGTTATGAATGTTCATTTATTTACAAAAATGTCACCGCATTTTTTACAACATTGTTTTCACATTTAATCGTCTTTATATGCAGATGTTAAACAATGATTTTCTACTAGTGTGTCAATGGTAAGTTATAACACCTTTATACACTTTTTTCAACTTTTATGGTACAATGATAATTCTCTAACATACTTTGATGTTTTTGTAGGCTAGTGTTGACAAATGATGGTTGTGCCCGATATAGGATACATGATTGCTAGTAAATGCAATGTTGTTTTTGCATGTTTATCATTGAAGCAAAATATGTCAATATTATGTTTACGAAGTAATCCTCTCACGTATGTCAGTCTACAACGAGTCAAATGTATTGACATGTGTAGGGTTCACATCTTATTCAGGTATTTTCATATGTGTGTGGTCATGTTTTACATTCGTATTTCCAATTACTTACTGACGATACTTTCAAAACTGGTGCACGTGAAATTGCAGAATGATTGTTCCATAACAACTGTAGGCATATTATGGTCTACATATTGTTATTAAGAGGCTAAGTTATAATATTCTTTTTATATTAGTCAGATGTAAATGTTTGTTAAAAATTACATGTAGATATGTTAACTTTAGAAGTGATTGACTTTATTTTTATATATTATTTGAATTGTGTTCATTTATTGACTTCTATTATTAATAAACTTATTTTTAAAAAGAAATCAAATACTTCTGGACTAAGCATTTTGAAATACATAATCTAAAATGCATCTTATAAATTTAAAATAGCGCAATTTAGTCATTTCCCCACCTTTACAAGGATGTAACCTTAAAATATAAGAATGTAGAATGCAATAACCTATACATCTAATGAATAGTCAAATAAGTTTCACTAGTAAAAAATATCTAGACTTATAATATAATTAGAATACAAAAAGTGATTTGCAAGTGATAAAATGGGGTAAGAGACTCACAAACACAAAACTAGCATGTTAACCCTAACTTTTTTTAATATATATTTATACATTTACAACATAATTAATTATGTAAATATCTTTTAAGTATTTATGGATTAATTAATATATTTAAATAGATAGATTAATATGTCTTTGATAAAGTTGATTAAAGGATAAACTTTTTTATTTTTGAAGTTTTATTCGGATGATAGATTAAATTCATTATGAGCCTGTGTTATTGCTTTTATAAGTAATTGAATGAGAGTTATTCATGTTAATAAAAGTTACTATTAGATGATGCATCATGTTCATTAATTACCTTATTTTTTAAACTTAACAATGTTTTTTAATATTATTCTAGAAAGGCATAAAAATTAAAAGAAATGATTACGAACAAAATGCTAAAACTAGCACAAATTACATTTTTTTGAATAATCGATTTTTTTTAGTAGTATCGATTATTGTAAGTGAATAATTAATTATTTTTACTAATAATAAATTATTATAAGTTATATTTTTAAAATGGTAGCTACAAATTTTTTTATTTTATAATTTTCTATTAAACTATTTTTATTCATTTTACATGAGCAACACAAGTCAACTATTTACTGTGTATAAAATGATACTATTATTTTATTTTCTATTTTTATTATTATAATGTTGGTTTCCATATCAAAATAATGTTGTTAGGTTTTAGTTTAAAATTTGAATAATTAATTCATTATATCTCTTAAATTAACTATAACTTAAAAAGAATTATGTTTCTAATTACATAAGAAATGAGATATTTTTAAGAAAGAAATAGTTTCTACTTATCTTTATTCTTTTTACATAACCTTTGATTAATTTATACAAATATAAAAGAACTTCAGAACTCAACTAAAGAAGCACTATAAATGCAAAATAATTAGCATCATCTTAAAAAATTAAACTCAAACTTTTTAGAGTGCTGGTACTAAATTCTACGATTTTAACACAACAAACTAAAAACATTAAGCTCAAAATCTATCACAACATTTGAAAATATTACTCCATTGCATAAGTTAAAATTTTGCACTACAATTTAGCAACATAGATCCTTCGCTAAAATCATCAGAAACAAAACTAACTCTGATTAATTTATTAAATAATAATAAGGAAAATCTAATAAACAGTTATACTTGGATCATCTTTTCTGACACATCCAATTATATATATATATATATATATATATATATATATATAATTGATTGGTTACATAAATGAATTAATTTTTATTATTTAAACTATATAAATAATTAAAAAATATATTAAATAATTTTATTGTTGAAATTATACAAATATACGTTTTAAGTAGTTTTATTATTTAAATTCTGGAAATTTAAAATTTTATACAATTTGTAGAGTGTAATCAAACAATAATTAATAAATATACGCTTTACTTTTAGTTTTGACCAACAACTATAAAAGGTTTTTATTTTAAATGTAAAACTAAAATGGCAAACAATTTAATTTTAAGAAAAAAATTATACTTACTTTTCTTTAAGATGTTTGATTTTTAAAATAAATAATTAAGTAAAATCCATGCATTGAAAAAAAAAGAGTTTCTGAAATAAAACTGATATAAAACAGAATTAATGAGCAAAAGAAATAATGAAGTAACAAAGAACTAGAATTAAATCTTAAAAAAAAAACTCAAAAAATATAGAAAATTAAAGGTGAATCCAGGAAACATAAGATCTGAACTTTCCTGAAGTGTGAAAGTAAATTATTTGTGAATTTGAATGGTACACCAAATGTAAGAGCAGAAAAAAAGTTAATAAGAAAGACTAAGAAAATGTATAAGATATTAACAAGATGAAAAACTAAGGAAATGTATAAGATATTAACAAGATCACTAAACTTGAATATAGACATTATTGTTCTTTTTATTATTTTCTTTTAAACTTTTACATCATGAAAGTGCATAATTTTTGTCCGTCCTCTAAAAATACTGTATACAAGTTTATTTCAACAATTATTTTACATTATATTTATACTATCTTTCAGAGAACATATTATATAAATATAAATTTATTTTTATTATATTAAACATATAAGAATTTAAATTAAAGTTGGTTTTGATTTATGTATATTGGTATCCAATACATGACACAATATTAAAATATGTTATTTAATTATTTTTTAATTATGTTGTACATTAATAAATCATAAGTCAATATTTTCACTTAGTTTAAAATTAGTTATCAGTGTAATTTCAAAAGCATTATTTCTAAATTTGCCAAATATTAAAAGACAAGTGAAATGCATGTGAGTTTCAAACGAAAACCTAAATTATTAAAGAAAAACAACTTACTTTTCACAAAAAAAAAAACTCAAATATCAGGGAAGAATCTTGAAAATGCATGTCGACACCATGTTAACATTGTTTTTGCTAAACATAGTGAATAAAGTATTTAAGAAATATGTATATTTATATTTTTTTAGTTGGACTAGGTAGGATAAATAATCATTAAATTTATAGACTCTTTCATGATAAAAATTAGTTGTAATAATTAAGTAACATCAAATGAGAGTGTATAAGATAAATCATATGGTTAGATATGTTATGATAAAGATTTTCAATGACCTTTGTAATAGAAAAAAATTATTTATATTGATTCTTCTAATAGTTTACTAACATCAAATATCAACATCATTACTTTATGGGAAAGGTATTCAAAGTGGACCCCGCCAAATTATTTATTATGATTTGTGTCTATCACCATTAAATATAGACATCATTACTTTATTGGAAAGGTATTCAAAGTGGACTACCAACCTTGTACTTGTGCTTATGTTTTCATATTATTATTTTTTTTTTGTGAAATGTTGAACAATAATTAAGTAAATTAAATCAATAAGGTTAACAAAACATAGTGAATAAAGTATTTGAAAAATATGCATATTTATATTTTTTTTTAGTTAGACTAGTTGTAAAAAAAAAAGTCGTCTTGAGTTTATAAACTCTTTCATGATAAATACTAGTTCTAATAATTAAGTAATGATCCATCAAATGAGAGTGTATAAGATAAATTCATATGATTAGATATGTTATGATAAAGATTTTCAATGATCTTTGTAATAAATAAATATATTTATATTGATTTGTTTAATAGTCTACCATTATCAACATCATTACTTTACAAGAAAGGTATTCAAAGTGGACCCCGCCAAATTATTTATATTGATTTGTCTAATAGTCTATCGGCATTAAATATAAACATCATTATTTTATGGGTAAAGGTACTCAAAGTGGACCACCAAATTACTTTGTACTTATGCTTATATTGTCATATCCTTGTTTTTTTAATAATTCTTTACCTAAACCATTAGCAGAATCATCTGAGAGATTATTCAATATCCAGACAATGGATAAACTTTCACTTGATAATCTCTTCTTCTTATGCGTTCAATATTGTTCAATTTTATTTTTAAATTTTATTTCTAACATCTGATTTCAGTATCTAGTGACTTAATACTATCTACTTCTTTTTTCATTAAGTTACTTTCACTCAAATCAAATAATAGAACGATTAAGTTATTCTTATATACATAATCTAATTTAAATATCAATAATCATTAATAAAAATTGTAACTGTAACTGTTTTTAGTTATATAATTAATTAATATTATTTTTATTAATATCATTTATTTTATTGTTTTATCTTTTAATTTTTAGAACTGTTTTTTAAATTCAATTAATTAGTAATAGAAAAAAACTATTTATAATAAAATTATAAAATTATTTATTTTATAAATATATTTTATAAATATAATTTATAAATTTAATAATTTTTTTATTAATAATTATAATAAAATTATGTTTTTATTTTTGTGATCCTAAAGAAAAATAATAATACATATTTGTGTAGACACATGTTTCTACTAATATGTAATTAAAAATATAGATTATTAACTAATTAAAAATTAAAATAAATATGATTTTTTGAATAAATTTTATGATATAAAATAAACTTACAGTTATATTCTTTTGTGTTGTAGGTATAAATTTTTCTATTCTTAATTTTTAAAAATATATTACAAATATTATCTGTATCAAGTTATTGAATAAACGAATTATCACTTAAGGTATTATTTAAAAGTTGTACGATACTCTAGAACATTTTATATCAAAACAGCATAATTTCTCGTTAACTTGTTTTGTTTGTTAAGACAAGACTCTTCTTGCAGGTCCAACGAAAACCTACTGTCCCCACGTATAATATTCGTTCTTCCTGACCCGGTGAATAATCACAGTGCAACATTGTTCATTTGCTGCATTGTAGAACATTAAATACCATTTTATTATATATTTAAATATTCACATAAATTATCAAAATGTTCATATATATTATAAAAAAATAAAATTAATTAAGTTAAAGCGAGTATTTTTTCTTTTTTACAAACTAAACAAAAAAATAGACGGGAGAGTACAACAACTTTATTTTTTTTTTCAAAAGTCAATTTATCACCACATTCTAAAATATTATTTCATTATTTTCTTTTCATTATATTAAAATATTTTATTTTTTTACATAACTTCTGATTAATTTATAAAAGAATAAAAGAACTTCAGAATTCAATTAAAAAAGCACTATAAATGCAAAATAATTAGCGTCATTTTAAAAAATTAAAATTCAAACTTTTTAGACTGATGGTTTTAAAGGATGGTGATATTTTGACACCACTATTCATCTTTGCCACCATTTAACACTAATATATATGATTATTTTATTTATATATGATATTTTATTAATAAAATGCAGTGTCAAATAGGAATATAAATGAAAAGTAATATCAAACTATCATTTTCTTAATACTAAATTGTAGTATTTTAACATAACTTTGTAATATTTTAAAGTCAAAATTTTACAGTACAATTTAACAATAGATCTTCCCTAAAAGCACAACAAAACTAACTCAGATTAATTTATTAAATTATAATAAGAAAAATCTAATAAACAATTCTACTTCGATCATCTTGTCTGACACGTCCAGCTTCTGCAACGGTGTTGTCAAACCCCACCAACCTACAACTATCGCAGTTCACAGACATTCGAACTAACCTGCAACTATCGCGGTTCACAGCCATCCGAACCTGGTCTGCGTTTCGGCTGTGAATCGGGTCTACGTTTCGGCGACACGCACCAAACCACTTGTTCTGCATGAATCAGTTCCTCCTCCACGGCGGAACTGAAAGACCCTTGGTCCTGAAACTCAGACTCAAGGCATCACACAGCTTTGAAACTGTACGTTTCAGCTCCTCTGCACATCCCAGAACTGTCGCGTTGGCTGAGGAATTTCAAACTGTGTATGGAAGTCAAGGTCCACGAAGTATCGTCACGTGACAGCTTTTGAGTGGACCACATCCATAAACTCATGGCTCTAGCGGAAGTGTCCTGCTTGGTCTCGCACACCGCCGCTTTGTGCCACCTTTTCCAGAGAAATGTTGCAACTTTCTGTCGGAAGAGCATGGCGCTTTTTCTCTCTTAAAAATGCGAACTTCTCCACTGCCTCAGAGACATACATGATAAGTAAGTTCCGGTAAGGGTCTCGTTGTTAGAAAGCGAGATTGCCACACAGGCTGAGTCACTCACCAGACTGGGCAAGTCTTTGTTTGAGTTGACTCGGTCACAGTCATTGAGCACAGAGTCCTAGTCGCTATCCTTATCAATGTCTCTTTCGAGGAAATGGTGGACAAGATAAGATAGGGAGACAGAGTTGTTGTCGTCATAACATTAGGTATCAGAGTTAAATTTCCAGTGATCGGCGTCGACGAGACGGGCTCGGGCCTGTTCCTCAAAGGGTCAGTGACTCGCTTCTTTCTTGGGAAACTGGACATTTGCATTTGGTGAGATTGAGAGAGGAAAAGGAAGAATTTTGTGAATTGGATTTTGAGATGAGTAGGGCGAGAACAGTGTTGGTTTTAAAGAAAGGGGAAAAGAGAAATGCAATAATGGAAAATAAAGAATTTTGTGGAGAATATTCGGGGGAAATTAGTTTGCACTTTGGTGGTGTGATTTTTAGTTCAAAATTAATTTATAATATGTGTTTCGGATAGAAACATTAAGTTAGAGTAAGAGAATTTGAAAAACTCTTTGTTCTGATTTGAAAACCTCTTTTGGATGAATCATCTTTTCCAATTCGGTTTGCTTACTTAGATTGTCTTCTGTGATCTCAATGTCAAGTAGAACGTCTCCATCTTCTTGATCTGAGGGGAAAGATACCTACGAGACACTCCGACTATCAAGTTAGTCCCAATACAAGTGAGAAGAGATATATACAGAACTCATACTAATAGGGTTGTCGTCCTATTTATAGGAATAATGATGGGCCAACTCACTGTTCATTGAGCCTTTTGTTGAGTCCATTTCAATAAGCATCATTAGTGGTTTAAACCTGCTGGTTAACCTTGTTAACCTTGTTAATCTTATTTTCGGTGTCATTCTTTTAAGTGACCTCAGTTGGCTTGTCTTGTATACTCGAAAGGCTTTACAAGCATCTTTTCGTATTCAGACTCATCTGGAATTGTTGTCGACCCATGGTACAATATGCTTCAAAAAGTTTGGCATATCCTGTGTAAGATTGACTGAAGTACAGTTGGGAGGCATGTAGTACACATTTAAGGAAAAAAATAACCGAGACATGATTGCGAAATAAATGAAGTTACAGAAGCTATCACTTTTGATCATCAATAATTTGTATTACTCTAGTTAAGAAGATCAAATGGATACAATAGGGATGTGTGACGGTGCAAATGCCATTTTTGTTTTAAAAACATAACTATTAAGATAAATGTTATATAAAGTATTACATGGTTAGTTAATTTTTCATGTTATTTATTATAATGATAAAGTCTACTTTTGTTCTGGATCATGAAATAAAATATTATATATATATATATATATATATATATATATTAAATTTAATTCACTGATTTTATAAAGTGAAACTTGAATTCATCTGTTGTATTACTCGTCTTTGTGGGGTTTTCAGATATTATGGAATATTATTTACAACTAAAGACCTATTATTTTAAGTAAAATTTTAGTAAAATATTTTCCTAATGAGAATAGCAAAATGGATAGAGTTTATGCAATTAAAACAATGAAATAACTTAAGAAAATATACTATTGGGTTTAAAGAGTTAAAGAAATTACTTTTCTTTCTTTTATCATTTAAATGAGATAATAAAGTGTATACAAATTGAAGATGGACTTAAGCTTAAATTCAAAAAGGTACAGTAGTGATATTGTAACTTTTTTTCATCTAAAAGAAGACTATTATAACTAGGGAAGTTTATATTATTATCTAATTCAAGGTATATGTTTAATTAAATGTAAAAGTTTAAATATATTGAATGATTCATGTGTAACTATTCTTTTATATTTAATAAGTGTGTTCAACACCTTGAATTATCAAATTTTTTTAATAGTTAGCTTAATTATTTCAGCACCCACAAATAAATATGTGATTGCCAATAATGTATGTTTAGATTGTCTTTTGTTCATCATAAGAAGAAAATTTCTTAAAAATTTGATTTGTTTATCTTTATCAATATGATTTTACGTAAATCAAGTCATCCTCATAAAAGCTTAAAATATTCTATAATTTTAATAATCTTTTGATTCCCTCTACTAATTCAATAAGTCTTTCGAAAATGAAGTTCAAGTATATTTGTTGTTATCTTATATGAAAAGATAGCAATTGTTCAAAATCTTCCTAAAATCTTTCCCTAATGATACTTCTAATTAATTTTATGCATGTAATGGGACCAATTTCAATAGCACCTGATAAGATGTTATCCTTAAAGTTTCTATTTTATTAGTTAAAAAGAAAGATATAAATTTTAGGTTTGTATAGACTATGTACTTAAATAAGTTCATTATAAGAAATAAATACCCTCTCTTTCCTAAATATGTTACTTGATGGACCAATTAAAAATAATTTTTGGATTATCTAAGATATATTTAAAGTCAAAATATCATCAAATAAGAGTGAAAACAAAAGACATATAAAAAAAACTAAAGTTAGAACAATATATAACCATTATAAGTATAAAGTAATATCTATGGTGAGAAAAATGCACCTATATTATACATAGACTATATGAATAAAAATTTGATCTAAGTTTAGATTATTTTGTAATTATTTTTAATGTTTAAAAAAATGTTCTATATATTCTCTAATTTTAGTTATGAATAACACGC
>Ga0209489_103665_pt1 | contig 29533 bp, 10 predicted proteins | sample SiratrowhiteBW_FD_187527 | JGI IMG/M metagenome (GOLD analysis project Ga0209489, IMG submission 187527) | Root nodule microbial communities of legume samples collected from California, USA - Siratro white BW (SPAdes) (version 2) | ecosystem: Host-associated > Plants > Roots > Nodule | place...
AAAAAACCAAAAAAACAAAAAAAAAAAAAAATAACAATTAACCAAATCACACTTGCAAGCAAAGCAAAACAGATGAAATAAAACCAAAACTCCCAGTAAGCCAAAATGCGAACATTCCAAGGCATCCCAAATATTAGGAAACCCAACATGAAGCAAAAGCTGACACCAATTTTTGATCTTTCATGCCAAGTCCCAATCTTTCCATGATCCACAAGCAACCCACCACGGTATCCAGAAACGAAAATGAAAGAGAAAACCGAACCTATAATAAACTTGACGGGATGCCGAATCGACCCAGTTGGAGAAAAAGCTGAAACCGAGCTGAGAAACAGTGACACGGGGAAGAGGAACAGCAAAAACGAAAACCCAGTGAAGGAAAAGACCTTCATTTTGGTTTCTGAAATGACTTCAGATCTCACACTTAAGAACTCACACCGCCATTTTGATTTCCGAGTGGAACCAACCAAAAAGGTGTCGGCGTCGAAACAAGGAGTGAACACACATCACAATATTCATGGGAACTCTCAGAATCTGTTAGCCCTGGCGCTGAGGTTACATCTAATCAAAGAACCGTGCTTGGATTGGAGATTAAGCGGAACACAGAAAGTATGATGATGAGAGAAAGGGCAGAGAGTCACATGGGTAAGGTGTGGTGTGTACACACATTGATGAATGAAGTCTTCTACTATAGACAGTGAGAGAAACAAATAACGCGGGTGCGCTTTTTATCATTTTATTTACCGTAAATTATGCTTATTTCCGTGTAATCTGCATAAAAGCACTTTATACAAATTTTATTTTATTTTTCACTGACATAAACAAAAGGCAATTAATTTACTTTCCTAAAATACAAGGAAGGAACATTTCCTTAACCGACAGTAACTAAAGTCACTTGTTTCTGTGCTGGTGGCGCGCACTAGACACCGATTGGTCTATCTATTTGACACGGACACTTCTTTTTATTAATCTCTGTCCCTTTCCTAATCTCTTTAAGTAAAAGGTGTTAGATTTTCTTAGAGGTAATAAATATAGTTAGTTGAATTAATGATATTTGCAAATTGCAAGACTCCTTAAAATCTTGCTTTTTGTAACATGAACAGTGTTTGGTTAGTCAACAAAGGGTAGCTATTGTTTTGTGTGGGCGTGGTTCAATTTCAGTATTGAAGTGGAAATAACAGAAGAACAGGGGTAGGGATTGAAACAGCATGTGCCACAATGTTGCTGTCAATCTGGCACCCAACTGGTGGTTGCAATCAAACTACTTGTTTCTCTCTCAATATTAAGAGATCTTATTAGCATTTTTAGCTATATTATATGTACAAATTATTACTATTTAATTAATTTTTCAATACAAATGACATGATTATGTGAAGTTAGGGTAAGATTTGGTGAGAAAAGAATGGGATTAGTTGAAGGGTGGGTCCCTGTCCCTGGATAAATTGGAGTTGCTTTCGGCTTGGGCTTGCGTGCGAATGAGTGGAAGCACGTGACCACTGGCAGAGGGCATGTGGGACCGTTATGCTTTTTCATATGGGATTCGGTGGGCCCATACCCTGCCACACTAGGCTCTATCTTTTGTTAATTGGGCTTTAATTTGATGAAGAAAGGGATCATGTCTGTGTCCAATACGAGTAATCTATCCGACAAAGCTTCATAAATGGTACTGCCTTAGATTTCGGTTTCTATTACCAGACTGATGTAATTTTTTTAAATATTACGAAAATAGTCAAATTAAAAGAAGGACTAAATAAATTTTTATCTTTCAGTGTTTTATATTTTTTTTCTTACAAATAGATATTTATTCATTTTTAGTTAGTATTTTTAGCCTTTAAAAATAGATTGAATCCATTTTAGTAGCGACTCATATAAACATGTGACAGGTGGTTATGTTTCTAATTATTAAAAGCATAATCATTCTTCAAAAGAAATAATGTTAAAAGCACATTATTACAACTTTTTAGATATTTAAGATTTAGAGATTAAAAATTGAACTATTATATAATATGAATCTACTTTTTGAAAAAAAAAAAAAACAAAATCACGCTTAAAATTATGACATCTACTTTTTTTAACAACAGATTACAATATAAAAGTCTTGATTGAAATGAACACCTCCAATAAAAGAATTGTCATAGATTGAAATAATGATTATTTTTTTCTTGGACTGTACTTTAAAAAAGTCTCCACGTATATTTTATTATCACGCTATTAATTTTAAGCTAAAATAAATTGAAATTGTGTTTAAATATATTTTAAGAATTTTTTTAAAAATAAATATTAAATGAAGAAACTGTATTTTAATTAATGACTGTACCTTTGAGCGGTGACTTAAAACCATAATTTTGTTAAACGTAAATAAAACTAAAAATAAAAAAAAAATAGTTTTAAAAAATATTTTTTATTTAGAATGATATTTGAAAAACATTGTTTATCTATTCACATAATTTATTGTCATATTAATTTTAAAAGTATAATGGGCTTAAATCTTAACATTTTTCAAGTGTCAAATCCCATTTTACTGTCACTTTATTTGGAATTGCCTTCATAAAAACAAAAATTGTGAAAAAGAAATAAAAAATAAGTTATTCAATACTCCTCTTCTATATAAATGGGAATAACAAAAAAAGTAATATTTTACAAATTATTTTTTAATAAAAGTGTTTGCAGAAGTTTTCTTTTTTAATTAAAATGTTTTAAGAAAAAAAAAATCTCTTGTTAAAGTATTTAATTTTAATAATATTTATAAATTTATATTCTTATTAAAGTATATTTCTTATTTCAGAGGAGTAAAACTTATGATAATAAGTAATTTATTTTAAGTTAATTGAAAATATTTTAGTTAGTTTAATCTTTTCTCACAGCAGAGTTACTTAATTTATTGCTGAGTTTGTTCAGTGAAATAATTATAATTAAACTATATTTATAGTGACTATACTGAATGAACGATATCTTAAAATGAATTAAAAATATATATAAATTATTGAAATCCACCCTATACATTAAAATCTTATCATTAAATTTACTGATATAAATTTTTTTGATAAGGAATACATAAAATCACTGAAGAACATCTAAGTAATACTATTTGAAAGTAAAATAATCTAAGTTCATTATTTATTTTAGACTTCTCTGTATGCATTTCTCTTTTTCTTCTTTTCTCTTCTGCAAATACCCATTGGAGGAATCACTTGCAAGAGATCCTGTGCTCTCACTGTTGGAATCAGTGTATCCTTAACACTAAACGAACTTACAGTGACTACTCCTGTTCGTGTTGAACATGTAGATTTCTACCAGCTTTCATAGCTTCATTATTCCTCCTTCCTCCTCCAAAATCCATTGTCTTGCCTTCATTGTTCTTCCATTCTTCAGATAAAAGAGAAAACTCCATTTGCCTTTCACACCATTCAGTTTTGGAGACATTGAGGGTGTAGAAGCTTCAGTGTAAAAGTTTTCTTCATCGCTTAGTAAGTGTTGATAATTAATTCTTACAATGAGACCTACAAACTCGATAATACTGAGAGTGTTGAGATGATCTTATTAGAAGTTTTAATCATCAAGAAAAAGTTAAAACAATTGAAAGCAAAAGAAAAGTTGAGGAATCTTAGTACAGTTTCAAACATAGTAGACAAATACGGAGGAGAAAGCACAAAATGTAGAAAAGCAGTTTAGGGATGTATACACTTAATTTTGGAGGATTGGTGATCATAATTCACATGTAAACTGAACAATTCTGATTGGTTTGAGAGCTGTGTTCTTATGTCCAAAAGCGATGATCATGTAAAGCAAATAGCCTCATCATGCAGTGAAGTAAAAAAAACGCTGCACTAGATGCTACAGTTATTGTGTGGCTATGGTAGAAAAACTTCATTGCTAAGCTATCTAGCAAGTCTTGTACCCCACAACAAGTCCTTCCTGTTCCTAAACCACTACAGTAATGGATAAGTTTCTGTTATTATTTTTTTTTTAAACTGTTTTTTCAATAAAATAGGCATATTTATGTTTTTTTATGTGTTTGTCTAATCCAATTAATTTTAAAATAAACAGTTCTTAACCTTTTTTAGAAGCAAAACCTATCTACTTCTCCAATAAGTGATCTTAAACAAAATATTTATTTTAGAAACACTTATTTTAAGTTTATCCTAACTGGCCAAAGAGTCATCTGCTCTTGACTCCTTCCCAATACACTGCAATTTGCCACAATCTTTTATGTCAGGCTCAACATGCATGAATAACTTTCTCAGTTCACGTATTCGGAGTTGATTCTAGTAATAAAAGACTTCATAACTCGATTATGAAAGACTGACATCTTATTGAAAGGGAGCTAGTAAGAATTGGTGCTCTTACCAGCACAAAGGTAAAATCATTGAGAAAAAAAAAAAAAAAAAACTACGGAATCTTAGAACCAAGTTTCCAACAAGGTATAGAAGTTCGAAAGAAGCATAAAGATAGAAATACAGTTTTGTGATGGACATTCTCAAATTGGAAGATTGGTTTTGGTAGTGATAAAGTGGGTCCTAATTTACTGGGCAAAGTACACAATTCTCATTCTTTCGGACACGGTTATTGTGTCCGAAAACTATTACCAGAAAGAAAATTATGTTAACAGAAGATTACAGATGCAAATATTATCAGGGTTAGTAATAAAGACACACCTCACATTTGAAGAGTGTTTGTTAAACACTTTTCCTCCTACTTCAACATTTTTATGTGTTGTAACACAAAGGATAGAAAAGAAATCCTTAAAACTGTTGCTAAAAGACAACTGAATGCACAAGACTCCCACATAGTGGGGTATTGGAAGGGTAGAATATACACAGCCTTCCCCTCGTAAGCAATGCTGTTTCCAGGATTTGGACTTGAGCCACAAAGCAGCCACCTTACCCTTGTATCAAGACTCACACTATCAAATGCTAAAGTTGGCTGGGGGGAGAAGGAAATACACATAAAAACCCATGATTAAGGATCAGAGTATACTAGATCATCGTATATATGGCTGTGCAATTAATAAAAAATTGTCAAGCTACTTAATAAACCACGTACCCCTCAAATATAAGATATAGAGACAAGTTGATTTATAAACACCTTGCTAGAACCAACACAGTTGATGCAAAAACATTTTTGGTCCCTCACCTCAATTTTAGTTACAGGTCCCTATAGTTTAAAAGTTTAGTTTTTAGTCCCTAAGTGTGGACAACTATTGGGATGAAAAATGTATTTAAAACTATTCACTGATTGAAGAGATTTTATAGGTTTCATGGCATTGGCATCCTAACTTATTCGGTCAAAAAATAAAAACAAACAGGAAAAAAGTAAATTGAAGGAAACATAACCAGTGCTCATATCACATGACATTCCATACCATGAAATTTCTCAACATTTCCCTATTATAATCTTTTAGGTCATTGATGGTAGAATACACTCCCTGAAAACCTTAACAGTAAGTGGGGACAGCGTAGTTGGAAAGGACAGGCCATACATACTAAGGAGTAATAAGATAAAAAGTATATTTTCAAAGCCATAGTCTTGAGAGGTGATTACCAGTAATACCTAGGTCACTAGGTATGAACAATATAACAAGGTTCACGTAAGGAATCAGGAAGCTGATACATTTCCACAGAACCCAGAATACTACCAAATCAATTTAGTATTCAACAAAAAAGTCATTGCCTTGCTCCTCACGGGGGAGGAACCTTGAAAGGAATTGAGAAGAATCTTGTACTCCAATGAAATTATTGCACACTAAACATCATACCTGACGTTAGAATATGAAGATAAATCAATTAACCTTGAAAACATACTATTATATTATAAATTGTTAATTTTCAGTTTGGATATAATTAAATACACAGGAACATACAAATATCCTAATTTCTCAATGTACCAATTAAAAGCAGAGATGAAGCAAATATTCAAGTACGTCTCACATCTAAATAAGCATTTTAAGAAATAAAACTGAACATCCCAACCAACCAACTGACCCGTAATCACCAGCAGCAGCATATGAAAAACAACATTACAGCTTAAAATTGTTATTAATCCAATGTCAGAAAACATCCAGCCACATGAGGAACAATGCATGACAGCGTGAGAATCAGCAAGAAAAGGGTTAATCATTCTTGTATTAATAACATAATAACATTCTTCTATGTAGTACTTTTCCCTGGCAAAAATAGGCTACCTTGAGGAACAGAATTCAACTAAACAGATGAGAAATGACAAAAAGGTGAGAACTATTTCCTATTGATGTCCAAAATCTAAAGAAAACAAGATGAACATAGTTTGGATACAATTAATTATCATCATACTGGTGTAACTATTTGCACTTCATTTTTAGCTTCAAGCAAAACTTAGAAGAGTTGCATGATAACCAGTATTTATAACTTTAACTCTCAAGAGCAAGTATACAACACCTTCACACGTCAATTGCAGTGTGTCACCAAATACGTCACAACAGTAATTGTGGCACCTGCCATTATCTTGTCTAACACCATAAGGTCAAAATAAAGTTCACGTAGTTTAGTAATTGAATAACCATGAATCAATACGATGCAGTTTATTAGACATATAAATGTATGCACAAAAATATCTTATCTTAGGTCACAGAATGTGTATAAATTCAAGAAATCACAGAACAAGGACCACAGGGTAGCCTAGATACAGAACCTTTCGGTTCTCAGACCAGTTGCAGCTTGCCTTGGATCTTTCAATGCTTCCAAAGAACGCCTAGTTATCTCAGTATGTGAGGATTCCAATATCAAAAGCCAAAGCATTAACTAAATTCCGTTTTCATTGTTACGTTATGGCTGGCGCATCAGCCTCTTCCAATAATGTGTTTCAGAACAATAACAGAACTTTACTTCATCTACCTAAGGCTGAAGGAAAGCAATTAAGCGAGATTGATTCCAATTAAGGAAATACCATTTTTGCAAAAACCAACTAGCTTGCATCTAATGATCTCTGATGATTAAAATCAATCATTGAAGAATTAGGTTTTTGTAAATAAAAGTATTGCCAGTTATGAACACAAATGAAGTTATGTATACAGTTCAACTCTTTGTTCATGTGGAGATGCTGAAATCATAAGTAGAGAACCAAAATATAGAAAGAACAACTAATCCTTTTGAAAGTCAATGAATGGATAACTACATTTCTCTTCAACAGTTTAACCCCTAAAAGTGATTGCTACACAAGTAACAAGATACAAATATAACATTAATCCTTGTTAATAAAAGTAACTCCAGTCAGATTGCGGATACAGGCGTCAACTATTAATCAGGATAGTTAAGTCCAATGAGCTATTAAATGAAGGGATGCAACTAGCTAAAAACAATTTCTAAATTGAGAATTTGAGATATATAATAACAACAGAAGAGAAAGTAATTGTACAACAATACCATAATTAAGTGTGCTCGTATTTTTGTCAAGTCCAATGTAACGCCAATCCGAGCCTCCCAACTTAACACTAATCCAAGCCATATCCTCTTTCTAAGTGTAAAAGGTCTATTGTTGGGTTCAACGCAACACCAAAATCTGAGCCCACTACTCCTTTTACGTGACTGTCTCAGGTGTAAAAATTCCCTTGAAAATTGTATATTGAAACCAAACACACTAGTCATCAACCCAAGCATACCATAAAACAAATAGGTACTACATACATACTAATGAACACAAAACATGCTATCTAACGAATAGGCTATACTTTGTACAATTCAACAATATCAAGTCAAATTGGGAAAAAAGAAAAATTGAATTAGATAGATTCAATTTGTTAAACAATGTTAATTCAATAACAAATTGTGTGGACAAATGGTTTAGTACCACACAACAGCCATTGCATGAGCTTAATATCCTAAAAATCAGCTCTCCAACAAGTCTCCACTGTCTTCCTGCTTGTTCAAACTAATCCCCTTCCCCCAAAAAGCAAAAATAAAAAGACTACCGGAGAATCAGGAAACTATCTCTAACATTTGCATTGAATAACAAAAGGATCTCATTAAAACCCCGTCCCCCTTTCCCCTGAATAAAACACTTTACTACTACACCATAAAATTAGTTAGAACCCCACGTGTCAAAGATCAACCTTGACCAATTAACCTACCTTCACTCTCCTAACCACCACCTCCTCCAAAGCCTCAACAACTACTTATTCTTCACCGTCAAGCCCAGCTCCCCTGCCACAATAACAGTGGTAGCCATGTCCAGAAACATGCCATGCTCCACCACCCCAGGAAGATTCAGAATTGCGTCACTGGCAGCCTTCAAATCTCCAATACTCCTCTCGAAATACAAATCCACAATGAAGTTCCCATTGTCCGTCACATACGGCTCCTCCTTCTCCCCACAAGTCCTGAGCTTGGCCACACACCCAGCCTCCTCAAACAGCTTGCGCAACCTCTCAGCAGAGAACTTCCAACAAAACGGAATAACCTCAACGGGCATGGCCAATCCACTCCCCCCTACATAGTTCACAAGCTTGGACTCATCAACAATGACAATAAACTTCTTGCACGCGCTCTCCACCATCTTCTCCCTCAGGAGGGAGCCACCGCGACCCTTGACGAGGTTGAGAAAAGGGTCAACCTCGTCGGCGCCGTCGATGGCCAGATCGACGACGGGGTGGGAGTCGAGATCGGACAGGGGGATCCCGAGGGAGAGCGCCTGTTCGTGGGTTATCTTGGAGGTGGGTATTCCGACGATGTCTTTGAGTTTTCCCTGGCGGAGAAGCTCGCCGATGCGGTTGACGGCGTGCTTGGCGGTGGAGCCAGTGCCAAGGCCGAGAACCATGCCGGATTCGACGTACTCGACGGCCTTGTAGGCGGCGATCTTCTTGAGGTCATCTTGGGTGAAGATGACGGAGGGGGAGGAGGAAGGGTGGAGGAGGCCGGCTTCCATGGCAGCCTTCTCGGTGGCAATGAAATGGGGGTAGGGAATGGCCATGTTAATGGGTGAAAAGATCAAAACTTGCGAAGCCCAGAGATTTAAACGTGTGGTGGAAGAAGATAAGAGAGAAGGACAGAGAGATTGGGTTGGAGGGCTACAGAGGGTTGAGATTGTTTGGGTATATATAGAGAAGGGGTAGAATCACCAGTTTCGTTCAAACACTGCGTTTTTGTGTTTTCAAGTGAAATAAACGTGTTTGGCGCCGTTAGGGGAAAGAGACACAGAGAGATTCGACCACCAAGGACGCAGGCATGCAGCTTCCGAGGTTTTTATCCTCGGACAAAACCTCAAAACCTAAATTTTAACTATTGCATCTCTTTCTGTACACAACTTACCTTCCCAACACAACAACTAATTAAATTTTTTCACTAATTTTAAAGAAAAATACATTTTAAACAATTTAAATAAATTTTTAATCACTCAATATGCAAGATTATATTAGAAATTTAAATATATTCAAAAAATGTTTGAAGAAAAACTTTTTGTAAGAAAAAGATTAAACCTATTTCACTGAAAGATCTGTAAAAACAGTTTCTTTCAAGATAAGGATTGAGAGTTACGACATTTTATAATATTGAAATGCGTTTGTCCTACGAAAATAAATAAATAAGCAATTGTTTTCTTTTGCATAATTTATGTTTTAAAGAATTTAAGACATGAAAAATAGGACTTGTACACTATGACATAGTAAAGAAATGGATGCTATTTACTAAGAATCCGTTCCATGCTTTTCCGTCGGAAAAGTTTTCAAAGTTCAATTTTCAATGTTCCAAGTCTTAAATTTTAAATTCTCCCGTTTTCTGCACTTTAATGGACCACAACTTCCGAATACAAATTGTTGTGACACGACGATACCAAAAAGATTGAGCTAAATCGGATCATATAAAGCTGTTTAAATTTATTTTTGACCTTATCCACGCTTAACAATGTGAAACCAAAATTTACAATTTTTTTTTCTTTGTGATAAACAAGGCGTGAATATTGCTTCCCTTACGAATCTTCGTATATCCCAGTCAACCGATGTCTATCCCTATGTCATTTGTGTACCTTTTTCTAAGAAAATTATTTAAAAATTTCTAAACATGCATTTATTTTACCAGTTTTGTTTTGACCTAAATAAATTTATTTTCGTGGAGTGTATAGATTATATAATCGCTCTAATTTAATCAGCAGTTCAAAATTCTACATAAATATGTTAAATACTTTTAGAGAAAACATGTGAATAAAAATTACCCTAAGAAAAGTAATTTCCTGTGAGCATTATAATTGTATTCTTGTCAAAGGTTTATTATTCGGTCTCCATCTTTTGCGTGGAATAGATTCTTTGTATTCTTAGGCTATGGTGGCTATGGAAGAACCAAATGCACTATCTTTCTTTGATAATGATGTGAACTGTGCAATTTGCTTTGTCCTTTTAAAACGTTTATAAATAATGTATTTTTTTTTTTTTTTGCAGAGCATCTTTTTAGGATTGTCAATGATTTTGGTCCGCACCTTTGATCCCTCTTCTTCACTCCAGTGGGTGGGGCGAGACAATCCAAAATCTTGGTTTGTCTGCAATTTATATTTTTAACAAAAACAAACAAACAAAAGTTTGTCTGCAGTGTGTATTTTCTAAGGTGCAGAAATAATCAGAGTTTTATATTTCATAAAGGTGGATTTGATTTTCTTTTGGGTGAAAATCGTCGACGTGGCCAAACGAATAAGCTAAACTATCCAAAACAAGCAGTGATGAAAATATCTGCAAAAAAGAAAAGGAATCCAGAAAAAAAACAGTTGAAAATAGAAAATAGAAAATTAAACAGAACTTAACCAATGATTTCCAAACATTACAGGACTTTAATTCAACCTCGCGTTTTAGTAGAAAGTATTACTAATTCGGGTTATAAAACTTTAAATGTCGGAGAATTTAAATGAAAGTTTGTAATATTAAAGGAAATAAATAAAAATAATAGATGAATACATTTATAGATAAAAGTGTTTGATGAATAATTTATTTAGAAGAAAAAAAAAACCATGTAAAAAAAGATTGTGAATAAATTATTATCAGTCACCGTCACTTTAAAGCTATGTGGGCCTTCATCTCGAATTTGAGGCCCAGCTTGAGAACCTAAAACACGGGCTTTAATTGAGTCCAAAATAATTGAGACAAACCATTGAAGACGTATTTAGGTACACCTTCATAGACACAGTAAATTGATGATTATATCTTTAATAAAAAAATTAAATAAACTTTACATCTTTTAAATTTTTGTATTTTGAATCGTACAATACAAAATATAAAAATTATACAATTTAAATATATATTTTTTTACAATTTTAAATATTTTTTTATATTGAATTATACGATTTAAAAAAATATTTTTGATATTTTAACAAAATATGGAAATGCAGGATGAACAGGGAGCTGAGGAAGAACACGTCACCACAAACATAAAATGACGGGTTCTAAGTTCTGATTTTGAATGGAAATATTTTGCATTTGCATGGTATAATAAAAAACATATAATGCTAAGCACTTTATTTATATTATTTTTATTACTTAAAATGTGTTTTGTGTGTCTTTAAAGTTTTACATATATTAATTAGTCATAAAAAAAGTTATAAAGCAAAGTTTTTCTATTTAATAAGCACTTAACAAATATAATTAAATTTGAGATATATTAAAATAATATAATTTTTTTAAATTATTTGTAGCAACTAAAACGTACTAGGCATGTATTATAAATTTACAGTTAAATTGAACTTTAATTAAAAATTTATATTAATATTTTGAGGAATTCATTTCGGTCATGTATTTCTTATATTTTGATTACTATATCAAAATATTTTATCTACTTTATTTTTTATTACTGTAACATTTTTTTATCAAATACCTTTAACTTTTATATTATTTCTATTTATTTATGCTCATTATTTTATTTTTATTACTTAATTTTTCATTTTGGTACTGAACATGTCTTTAAACAGCAGTTAACAAAAATTGTTGAACACAGAACTAACCATGGTTTGGTAGAAAAGAGGAAACATCATGGATGAAAATGAAATAAGACCATATCGTCTATTAAGAAAGGATGAAAAATAAATAATTTAAAAATCATAGAATTTATTATTTTTTTGTACTTATCTATATTCGTGTGCGTTTCTTTTTATTCTTTATCTCTTTATCTTGAAAAAATATTTTAACTTTTTTTATCATCTTATTTTAATCTGGCTTATTTCTTTTTATCCCCTGTGAAACTAAGAGATATCAAATAAGTTGTCTAGATAATCGGTGGAGATGGATATGGATATGTGAGAATCAGAATGGAAAATTTAGGTTTGGTTAAATCAATTAGAGATTGTTTTGTTTTCTTCCATGAGACGGATAAAAAGTGTAAGAAAGTCACCATAACACCAAATAAAGGTTTAATATAATGTGTAATCGATTAACGAGTCTTTTACCCCTAAAGCCATAATCAATCATATACAAATTATAATTAATGATGCATAGCCAAATATACCACTAAACATGTGAAATTAAGCATTTAAATGAGTTATTTAATTTATATTATTCCTCTGACAAAGGGTGTAAAAATAGTTAGGTATTTAAGTATGAGTCTAAGTCTTCACATTGGGTAGAAATGAGAAAGTTGAGCATAGAAATGAGAAAGTTGAGCAATATATAAGAAAGAAGACCTACAAACCTCCTAATGTCTTAAAGGTTTTGAATTGAAGATCGTGTCATTTTCTTGTGCGAGTTTAACTCAATTTTTATTCTTATAAGAGTCTAAGTCATTCTTGTGAGATATTGCCAGTTTTACTTTCGAATTACCCAACAAAAATAATTACATATAATTGAATTTTCTTTTCTTTTATTTACCATCAGAGACATATTTTTCACTTATTTTTTCACTATAAATCACTTACATTGTATTTTGATTGGATGATTAAAAAATGAAAGGAAAAACATTATAAGAGTGGGAAGGGAACTTGTTTGAATTAGATGAAAGAATGTGAAAAAAATGAGAATGAGTTGAAAATTTATAAGTATATTTGATTGGTTCTATATAACTAAAGAGTTGTAGGTGTTTTCTTTTCAAAGTCGAATGTGTCTTCGTGCTGTTTTTTACAAATTTAAAAATGCAATGCAAGAAATAACCCATGTTGCTGGAATATTTTCATTTTAGAAATATATATCTTGTGCAAAAATAACCTACGGGATCAATTATGTGGGCATACCACCTAAAAGTAATGTGTTTTTAAACTTAACAATTAATTAGGGTTATCCATATTCGATTATCCAGGGCCAGTAAACATGAAATATTTCCACGCAATCTACAAATATTTAACTTAAAAGTTACATTTGTTTCATACATTTTCTCCCCGCATTAGATAAGATAATGAAGTATAAGTGATTGATTAAATATAATAATTAACATTACGTAAATCCACATAATAAGACCATCATTAATTTAAATTCTAATACGAACAAAATATAAGATAAAAGATGACCAATAGTACCAACGTAGAAAAAAAAGATAGTTTTTAAGGTACAAAAATATTGAAAGAAATTAATATAATTCAAATAACATTTCTTTAGGGTCATAGTCATGATGGAAAAAGTTAACTATATACTCAAATCTGTGTGGGTGAATATTATCAGGTGTATTTAGAATCACAAAAAGAACATTATTTTTAGGTAACAGGGAAATACAGTAATACAAAGTTATCTTATTCTGTCCCGTATTTAAATCCATTAACATGCTTAAAATCTACTGGTTGAACATTGTTCACTTTTTTTTTTTTGTACTGGTCACTTTAAATTTCAGCAGCTGTTGATAGCACATGTTTCTCTGTGTACTATGGTGTTGGCTAAAGGACATATTGTTTATTGTGTGTTTTAATATGTTTTTTGTTTTGTTTTATAAAAGGATTGAACTATCCTTCCTAGATTTCCATTATATATTTTTTATTATTAATAAAAAAATATTGAGATATAAGATCCAATTTAAAAGAGAATAAATTTACATTCAAATAATACAAAGTAAATAAATAAAATTATTTGCATCAATGTATATAAGAATTCTTTAAAACTTTATTTTAAACTTAACAAATTTAATAATAACCCGTTCAAAACCATGACACATATTTAAGGTTAAACTATTTCAATATTGTTTTTTAGTTCTTATATATCATCGTATATTTGATTAAACATTTTATCATCGTACATAATTTGAGATTAAGGTCTTCTAACACCAATGTTCTCGTGATCAAATTCTATATAAGAAAACACATCTAACCTCTTAAAAAATTTATTCTTTCAATGTATTTTTTATTGATTGATGCATATAGGTTGTATTAATATTCTAAAACAAAATAGTACACCATAGCTGAATTATCTAGACTCACCAGTTTAAAAGAGATTTGTTTATAAATCTTTTACTAAATTAAGGTTATCTCATCTTGGAAATCCTCATTATTGATAGTTTATATTCCTTTATTAAACTTTTCTGATTTATGTGTAGAGTAGCATAATAGATAATTTAAAGAAAAATTGAAGTTAAACCATAATTATTATAATTAGTTTAGTTATAATGAAATCTTTTAAGAATTATTTAAAATAAAGTTGGACATTTATAACGGACAAATAGTGACATAATTAATTATATAACTAACATATATTTTATTATGGTGAATATTGTCTATTCTTTCAACCTAATCAAGTAAGATATGTTTATAATCAATTATCTAATACAATATTTTTTCTTCCTCTGATGAAATTCATCTTAGATTTGTGAAGTGGATCTGCTAACCATATCTAAGGTTTATGAAAAGTTATCTTCACTATAAAAAGAAGATAGTATTCGATTTCAAAACTAACTCAAGAACTTCACACACTAAATATGTACATTAATTTCACACACATTCTTTAGGTTAGGAGGCTCACTTAACAATTGCCAATGAGTAGTGGTTCTAAGGAAGAAGGTGAATGCTTTGAGAAAAGGTTTACACAACTCATAATGCTTGGTTTGTGAAGGTGCAAATGTAAGTGATGGTGCAGTGGGTCATAAAGGAAGGAGAGTTTGGCAAGGGTACCATAAAGGAAGATGTACAAGTTTTTAACTAATTGACTCAAGAGTTTTTATTTTCTTGTTTAGATGTTAAATTTTTAGAAGTTAACTTATTCTGATAAAGAATTTTAAATGTTTTATATCAAAATATGTATTTGTAGAGAAAATTGTAAAATAAACTTAAATTGTATGATTATTTGAAATAAATTAGTTAAAATTAAATAATATTAAATTTCACGTAAAAATAATTTTATATTTTTATTATTTTCTCTCTGAGTTTTGTGTTTTTTCTTATATAGTTTTTCTACATGACCTTAATGGAGATATCATGTACTTATTTTCTAATAAAATGTTATTAATCTCACATCATTATTTATTGATATAGGTAGAGATTTCTTTTAAAACAAAATTGATTATATTATATTTTCATTAATTACAACCACTAGTTTTTTCTTTTTACTAGTCTGGTGACATTGCTCAGTTAAAGTAGTTATAATTTTTTGTGTTAACCTTACTAATAATTTTTGTAGATGTCAAAAACCATTTTTAAATTAACATATTTATGTTTAGCTTATATTAATTAATGTTATTTTTAACCAATGTTAATGAAAATGAATGAGAAAGATTTATTAACCAGTGTTAATATCATTTCTCTCAATTAACATTGATAAAATAGAACTATCAATAACAATTAAAATTGTTTATAAATAAAAAATGACACTCTTTTAACTAATATAAGAGGTTTTTCTATAATAATAAAATTTATTTTCTAGTTGAGATTATTTACTTGTTAACGTATATCAAAACTATTTATCAATTCAAGTCTTTTCATTTTTTTTTAGATTTTTGTCAAATTTGTAGCTGTTGTCTTTGATCAAGGTCGGTAGATATTATATAGTAATTCTTATATTTATTAGTAACTGAAATATTACATTAAAAAAATAAAAAAAATTTCTTATCTAAATGATAAATCTTTAAAAAAGTAAACCATTTAAAGATGAAAACAATTTAAATCCATTATATTCAAACTTCCTAAAAATTGTAAAATTCTATAACAACTTGAAGTTCACGTGTGAATAGAACATGATTTTCATGCACATGAATTGGTAGACATAAAAGAAAGACAAAATAGAGAGCAATTGGAGGTAAAAAAACCTGAATTTTATGTTAATATTATGTCTTAAACGAAGTGAAATAAACAAATATGGACCCCAACATTTCTCACCTTTGTCTCCGATCCAATGAATCCTAATCAACCATTCTTGGTGTGTTTTGAAAAACATTGTGGTTAATGCCTAAACTTTCATTCCTACTTGTAAAGGGGATTTTTTTCTCTCTTTATAACATTATAGATAGGAACATGATTACACATACATATTTACATTTGTAATTTTTAAAATATAAAATATAGAAATATAAATTTATATATTATATCATTATTAATTACATAAATAAATAATCAAAATTTATGTATTGAAAAATTATATGAAAATAAGATTAGTTAAATATAAAAAAATAATCTAATTTATTTATTAAAAAATATATATTTTTTTAAATCGTGTTAAAATTATCAAATATGTTAAAAAAATTAAATTAAATACTTTTTATAAATCACATGAATAATATACATGTACCACTACTCAATATGTGTCAGACACAAAACAGTATCCGAACTTCACGTTATCCTTCATAACGTAGAGGTATCGTATATAGAAAATTTTCTTTCAAGTCAATCACTTTCCCACCATTCAAATAACTTATTAGTCAGACTTCCTTTGGTGGTTAATATATTTGCCATAAAAGTAAAAAACCTGGTAAAAGAACAGAAGTGAGTGAAAGGACAAGACATGAGAAGACGTGTGCATATAAAAAAGATTCCCTAAATTGATTTGTGTGAGTGAATACTTGAAAAGTCTTCTGAAACATCAATGGCTATCTATCTATGCATGCGCAAGGGTTATTTATATGATGTAATAGAGAAGGAAGATATGAACCAATTGAGAATGGAGCATGTGATTGGGTTGGGAAAGAACTAGCTTTCCCAGCAAATTGATTTGTATGAAAAGATGTATTTGGTCTTGGGAATCAACCAGTTTCGTTGTATGGGAACCAGGTTCATTAAAATTTAAAATTCATTTTTGGCAGTTTTTAGTTATATAGATTCTATTACTTTTAGATATTATGTTTACAATTTCAAAAGCATAATAGATTGTCAAATTTTATGTTAATTAATTGTTTTGATGTAAGAGGTGTAATGAATAAAAACAGTGAAGTACCAAAAATTTATAAGGTTACTAAGCTTCAAACTCTTATATGAGATTGAATTTTACCCATTACATGAAAAAACAATCTATAAATATCTATATAAACTGATTTTTAAAGAACTTAACAAGAAAAAGTTCTATTAATCACTCTTAACTAGTTAAAAGGCTTATTATTATATTCAAATATAAGTATATATTATAACTATTATATATTCAGTTATTTTTTCTATAGAAAATAATAAAATTGTTGTATAATAAGGTGATTTTTTACTGTAATATTGAAAAAGAAATCCTATTAATTAAAAATGAAAAATACACCCTCTCATAATTTAATTGATATGCTATTCATTAGGTTGTTTAAAAAGAGCTTTACTTCTAATCAAATAAAACACTGAACATTAAATACTTAATAATAAAGATCTTTCTGTTCAATTTGTTTCATTGATAAATTTTGTCAATATCTATTCTTTTATATATTTGTAGGTTTTTGGTTCTTGTATTTGTTGGATAAAATTGTATAATTAAAAATTGGTTAATTTGATTAGTGTAAATTTATAGGTATAAAGGTTAAAGCATTCCTCATATGTTTTATATTTATATTAATTTTTTTTCAGAAAATAAAATATAATTAAAATAATTATATAATAAATTGTTTTGTTTTCAATTCAACTTGTTAATATATATTTATTATCTGATATATTTATTTTATTTTTTTCTTTATATAATATCTTAAAAATACTTATAAAAAAAGATTTGTATATATCTTCATATAAAAATAATTAAAGATCGGATTTTTATTTATCAATTAGCTCCCACACTTATATTCCATTCACAATCATTACTGCTGGGCAAGTAAAATCTTGATTCAAATTTTTAATCCATTAACATATTTTAGCATTCTGTTCAGTTCAGAGCACAATTTTCATACCAGTATTGATGATGAAAGGGGGTTGAAATTTCCCCTTACAATCTTTGAAATACAAATGAGACTGGCTTGCATAAAGAAAGTAAAAAAAAATAAAATCATGTCATCTTCTTTTAATTTTAATTTCTCTGTTAATATAAATAAGTGCTGCTCAATATATTTTTTAATTTCTCTGTTAATAATTTTTTTAAGAGTTAACTATATATTAAGGTTATTTTTTTGTTTAGTAAATTAGTTAACAATTACTACAAATTAAACAAATATATTGATCATTAGTAAAATTTAAGTAAAATTATTAAAATAGTTTTTTTATCAAAACTATAATTTTTTATTATATTAAAATCAAAATATATATTTATTGTAATAAACTATGAACCCTCAAATATTTTTGATAAAATATTCAAATAGCTTCTTTCTCTCATTTATGGTGCTTACATTAAACTTTTGCAACTAAATTTGACATATTTTTTTAAAACAAAATTTGAAAAAAATAGAAAATAAAAATTAAATATCATCTGTCCCTCCAAGTGCAGGTAACTCCATCTCTATTTCCTCAGTATCTCTTTCTCTTTTGTCATTTTCACTTTATCAAACAGTTAACAGTATTTTTTAAGAAAGAGAACAACAGTGAAAAAATCTTTTCTGAAATATTTTTGTGTATACTTAAACATTTCAAAATACAGTTATCAAGATAAATAAAATAGATAAGAAATATAATAAAAACTTAATGATAAATATTGATTTTAAAAACATATTAGTTCTAACTATCTATTTCTATCTTCTGTTCCATTTATCCTAATTTCATTTTATATTTAAGATCAACTCGCTAAATTGATTTGACTTTAAAACAGACAAAAAAATCATATTTTAAAGATTAGTAATTTCAGCTCAACAGAGAACCATGCAATAAATAGAGAGGAGGAATAGAGCAATCTGCACAGATATGTAGGAGTAAAATTAGAAATGCACAAACTCATTTAGGTTAATAATAAAAGTACAATTTATGAGTTGCCTAGGGTTATGAAGAAATCATAGCAAAGACCTGGCAGCAGCTAGGCCAGTGGAAGAGCACTTGAGACAGCTGTGTTGTGGCACAGATAAATAGTGTTAAGCCATCCAGCTGTTTGATTAGATATAACATTGTCTTCTTGGATTGAAAAGGCCTCACTTCAACACCATCATCATCAATGCCTGATCCAGAATCTCCACTCACCCTGCTTTTAGATTTGCATGTCCCAAAATATCCCATACCTTTTCTTATTTAAATACACCCTTCCCCCCATTTCCTCGTACCCTCCTAACATGTTTATCCTCCTCCTATTTCTATTCCATCCATCTCTCTTTATGGTTTACTCAAAACCCTAGCCATCTATGAATCACGTACAATTATAAATTTGCCCTAGCGATCTAAACAGCTAGCCACTATAGTTTTCTTGTACGAATAAACTAGATTAGACTAGACTAGAATTGCTTTCCCCACAAGAAATGGTATGCTATTCGGGATAGGTTGCTTTGATAAATGCTATACTACGCAACACTTCAATAATCAATAAACTCGATCTATATAATTCTTCTTCCTTTTTGGTTACTGATAAGCATTACTATGGTTCGAATCCAACCCCATCTTACTACCGCCATGCATGTGATATGCTAACTTATTATTGTCTGTGATGAGTAATTGGATTAGGTCGAGTTCTGTATTGTCTAAGTTGGTAGTAAAATGTTTGAGAGTATGTAGGGGGTTATGGAAGGGGCTCACTTCAGTCCAGTCCGGGGCAGTGGAAGATAGCTGAGACTCAGCTGCTGACTCGTTGGTTCGAAAGCTCACCATTAAGATTGATATTAGCGCTTGCAATTGTTAAGCTTGCAATAGTTAAGGTGGTGTGCTTCTGATCCAACGATGCGGGAGCTGCATTCAGTTGTGACTGTCGCGTCTTGGACTGAAGGGGCCTCTTCATATCCTATTTCTGTAACTCTTTTGAGTATTGTCAAAATTATATTTTTATCATATACGTGTAAGTGTTGAAGTGTCTTTATGCTGTATGTAGTTTGTTCTTGATGTGGAATTTTCATGATATTATTATGCACCGATATGGATAAGGAGGTCTATATAGTAGCAGATGATTAATTGCTTGACGCCTTGTTTGTTAATTTGTGGAGTGACATGTGATGCTCACCGTGCGTTCAACTAAACTATTTTGGTTGAGACTGTTGAGACTGCTCTTGATACCCTTCACCCTGGACGTTGTCTATTCTATAAGGAACATCGCGAAAGTAATGGTAATTTTCGGCGAATGTGTTGCGTAGGCTCCAAGTGAATGATCTTGGCTAACTTTGGCAACTGGTATATGAACTTCTGATTACCCTCAGGTAGGTAACAGGTGCTGCTCTTCCAATAAAGTTTCTTTTATCAATTATATAGTTTGACTTAAGAGAATATTGTGGAAGCGTGCCCTCTTGTTACGATAGTTTAGGTTTATAGGAATCTGGTTCTGTATTCCTCCTGCAGCGTGACTCTTGCATTGGCCAGTTGGACTTTTATTTGACTTCTGACGGGAGTAGTTGTGACTGAACCACGTTCTGCCTATTTGTAGAGCTCAAGATCCAGGCATAATATCAGATGAGTTTATTTTCGACTTTGTTTTCATAATATGCAAGTTGCGTGTTATTTACGTACAATCATGCTGTAATAGATGTTTCTGAAAGAACTTTCCTTTGAAGGATGTGGTGGGTAAGCAGATTGTCTTTTTGCAACCGTTGGCATTTCAGGGATCGATATATATGTAGCTGTAGCTTGGACGTGTTGTGAGAAGAATCTGATGTAATGCCCGTTTAAGTAATTTACTTCAGTTTTTCATTCAGTGGCGTACAAATTAAGTTTTTAGTAGTAGGGTGAATAGTGGTGTGGCGGATCTATTCTATTTACATATTATTGTGAGTGATGCAGTATTCGAAGTAAACCATCTTGGTAGATTATGCGTGTAATCAATGTAGTGGGAGAATTGATGGTTTAAGGGTGTAAATATCAGACACAGTGGAATTTATGTATGTTGAAATCTTTTCAAACTGTCTGTTTGTAATATCGTGAATTATAATTAGTATAATTAGTACTTTTATGATTATAGATGGTTATTATTTTAGATTTATCCACTCCGTTCCTTGGACATTCTACTAGTTTGGGATGGTACACTATGCAACTTACAAATTCTTTTTGAAGAACAGGTGAATTTTTAAATCTGATAGTTAACATTTGAGCCAGATAACATTCTTGGTCTATGAAGCAACTAGTATGTTATTCCATAATGCTATTTATAATTCTGGAATATTTATGATTCTGGAAGCATTAGGTTAGATTGATGTATGTTTTAACAATTAAGCTGTATATAGTGCTATGATACGGAGTGAATTAGTACTAATTAATTTACATGCTTCTTACAGCCATTACATTTGAATGGGAAAGATATTTCGTTTGGTAGTTTATTGTGGAACCACTGAAAATGTGTTTAAATATTAAAAACCTCAAATATGTTCTAAAGTATCTCGTGCACAAATATCTGAAGAAATACTGTCAGATCTAAATATTTAAAAGCTAGGAACAAAATTATAATTGTATAATTTGATATAATTTTTAAAGTAATTTTATATTACACTAATAATATTTTATGTAATCAAGCTGTACATTTCTTTTCAGTTTCCTTTCCTACCAGAAATTTGTATAAAAATAGTGTAATTTTGATAAAAGTAGTGTAATTTTGATTGTTTATTTACAAGGATGAGAGAATTTTTCTTTTTCCCTTTGAAAAGGTCATAATCTTAGGAAGGCTGACTTTAAATTTAACTTGAATTAGAATTTAATTGAAGTTGTGTATGATAGATAGACTTTAATTAAAATTTGGATTAGAGTTTAATTAAAATTGTGTATGACTGACTGTTTTTGGTGTTAAATAAATATAGTTATAATGATTTCAATAATTTTCATACATTGAATCATGTCACCTTATAACTTCCATGATTAAATTTTTTCTCATAAAGTATGTATTTGTATTACAGGTTATGAGTGATTGGATTAAGCAAAAGGATTAATTTTGTATGGAAAACAGTGAGTAGCCACAATTTGGAATACTGGACATGTGGCAGTTTTTGCACAATTTTGCGGAGAAAGATCTTGCATGTAGTATAGTGATATATATATATATATATATATAATGGAGATCTAATTGTTTATGCTATTGTTGGACAGTTAGCTTGGAGTTTCAGTTTATAACCCTCAATGATTTAGTCCATCGAGATTAAGAGAAATAATGAATTTGTAACGATGAATTTATTCTTTTAAAACAATTTATATAATTCCTGGTCCTCTATGCCTTCCACCAAATATTTATCAATACACCTTCTAACTAATAACCAAATATTTATCAATACACCTTCTAACTTAATTAGTTGAAGTTATGTTGTTTGAAATAATTAAAACAAAAGATATTACGACTTGGAGATTTAAAAAATAAATAAAGGTGATTAGTCTTATATCATATATACATATTAATTAGTTAAATTATTTATTTTTGTATTAAAGAAACTTAAATTATTTATTTTTGTATTAAAAGAAACTTGTTCTTTGTGCCTGAATTTGGTCAAATAAAAATTTTAAAAGTAAAGATGCACTGAAATAAATATGAACACGCACTTCCCATTGGAATTGTAATTGATTTGGTGTGTCTTAATTCAAAATCTCTGGTTCTTTGAATCTTACTTCATTTTATGCTGTAACTCCATTCCTCCCACTTTTATTTTCCTTAGCCCCTAATAACAAAACCACACTCACACATACATGCATCCTTTTATTGTCTTATACATATGCACACAACTCGTTCGTCCCTCTCGAAACGTTCATTCCCATGCATTGCAACATCCAGAAAATGGAAGCAAGGTGTCTATGTTCCCTTATGTTCTTATCAAAGCCTCTTTCAACCAAGTTGTTCTCTAATGCCACCACCACTCGTAGGAGTTTAATCTATGCATCAAAAAGTGAGTCCTTTGGGCACCACTATGAGGGGAAGATTATGAGGGGAAGATGGTGGACGAGAACATAATCCTTCTGAGAATACAAATTCGTGAGATTGAGATGGTGGAAATGAAGGGTAAAGCTAGTTCGGATTGGAGTGAATGGGAGAAGAAGTATTTTCAGAATTATGGTTCGGACTTATGTGAAGCTGTTGAATTGTTGCAAAGACTCTTAATCAACACCAGACCTTCTTTTGCGCTTGCCACTTTTGCTCTTCTAATGCTAACCATTTCCATGCCAATCTTCCAACTTCTCTTTCATTTTCTAGCCTTTGCCAAGGGAATCCTATGATTTCTCAAAAGGGTAGCGTGTGCATCAATCTGAGATCAATTTGAAACGATGAAGCACAAATTGGAAAATCTATGTTGAGAACCAAGATTCTGTGAAAAGGGCAATAGATTGTAGCTACAAATATTTTTCATACTTTCCAGAAAACTAGAGACTATGATATAAACAATACATATGTTGTCTGTTTTTGTATTTATTATTGTTATTAATCTTATGCTTGTTTCATAGAGTAAATTGTGATGTTTACGTAGTAAAAAAAAAATCTCAAATACGTTGAAATTTAAATAGTAAATTATGATTTTTATTTGAATATAATCTATATGATGGATTATTACAAACTTTAGATTAAAAGTATATGGTTTATTATAACCAGTTTACTTATTAATTGATGAGGGTGAGTGTATAATTAGTGTGAGAAGAAAAGAACTCTATTTCATACATTTTAGGTGGAGACAATGGTGATAGTATCTCTCATGATGGAAAAAATATTTTGTCTTCTAGAAAATGAATTTGCTGACTGGTATCCTAATAATACAGGTAAAAAATTAACACTATTTAACCAATGTTTTATAGTGTCTCATCGGAATACTAGTTACATTTATGTTTAGAAAACTAGTATATTTTGATTAATTTAAAAAATTTAAATGAGATTTTGCATTTTCAATAACGAGACATTCTCAACTTTCAATAAGTAATCTTTAATAACATTTTATATATAAATAGTTCTAAAAATATTTGTATAAAATATAAATTTCTTCTCATTAACTTTAAAATTTGCTTAAAAGATTTTTTACAATACTTTCATAGGAGATATATTTTACAATACTTAATTTTATTTTTTCTTGATCAACTTAATTATATTATTTTTCTTTTATTTATCTTCACGAAACCAAACCCTATTTAAAACAGCAAAACCATCCTCTTCGCTTTCTAAACACCCAGCTCCCAATTCGAGAATTTTCAAATCTACATCTTTTTTTTACACTTGATCTGTATTTGGAAATCTAAGATCTAAATGTCATCACAGTACCAAAATAAACTAATAAAAGTAACATGCATAGTGGCTGATTCAACAGCTGGTGAGGTAAGAGTTGGTATTCATCTTGGATGCTTTTGTGATTTATGGAATCAAGTGTTGTATGGAAAAGAAAGTAAGAAACACCCTTTTCTTGTTGTGTATTTTCTCCTGACCCATACCTATAAAAAATTGTCTTTGATCTCATATTCATCTTCAACATCTTTTAATATAACTGCATTATTTAGGAATCTGATGACGACATGTTCTTCAAGTAAAAGCAACTCAAATTATAAAGAGGAATAATTACGAGTTCTATAGGTAAAACTAAACTCTAACATGTGATAAGATGGTGGATCCAAATTCCAAAGAATTAAAATTATATATCATGCTCTATGTATAATTGAAATGAATCAATGGTTTTTCCAAATACCAAACCACTATTCAGCAAATCTAATGAACAATTTTCTGGTCTAGGAGGGAGGAACACCAGCTAGAACAGCCTTAGCCAACTCAACCAAATGAAACAAAACGACAGCAGAAGAAGTAGGGACACTGATTGCAACCAAAGCCATGGCCCCAAGAGCCAAACCAGGCCTAGTGTTCATCAACTGGGTCTGCAAAACTCCCACTGCTTCACAAATGATGGAGTCATACTTGGTGTAATAGCGTTTCTCCCACTCCATCCAATCTGAAGGTGGCTCGTAGTTCCTCTCTATCATGTTCATCTCATGGATCCTCTTCCTCAGAGTTATCATGCCCTCGTCCACCAACCTTCCACTGAAGTTCTGATCTGCTGACCCTCTCATGGAAGCCTTGATTGGAGACAAAGAACAAGTTTTCCTGCCGCTAGAACATGACTTTGAGGATGAAAATGGATGGAAGAAGATTTGTGAGGAGTTGAGCAAAGAAGTGGATTGCATATTTTTGTGTGTAGTTTGGAAAATAGCCTTGTGTGTTGTTGATTTGGTGATGGGAATGGGAGAGGAATGATGTTATATTTATAGGCATTGGAAGAAGGCTCTCTTTGTTGAGCTTATTATATTAGTTTTTTGCAACGGAAGGAGCTTAGAGAAGAAGTAATGCGGCGAAAACCGTGTTTATTTTAAAGCACAGTTAATGTCTTCGTAAAAGCGCGTTTCTAGAGTGTAGCTGGATTAAGCAGAAGGTGACGCGTGTCTGTGGAAAATAGAGTCATTGTAAAGTTCCTCGAACTTCTCTTTAGATTAATGGGATTCATGGTCGTTGACCTACTATTTTAAAACACAACTTGCTAATTATAAAAGGAAGGTTTGGGTGTGTGATTCGATCTAGTAGAAGCTAATTTGATAGAAAGTGATGAAGAGAATTTAATAACAAATTTTATTATTATATATTATATATGTGTGTAAAAGAATTTTATTTAAATAGTTGGAAACAAAGATATCACTCTTATTTTATAAGTCATTTTGATTTTGTATGGAGGGTGATATTAAATTAAGTGACAACAAAGAGATAATTTGCGTTACAAAGAAGTATTATTAGAAAGAAAGTTGTGTGTTATTTGCGATTTAACAGAGAAAACAATTAATCATTTATTTTCTTTACATGGTATCAAACTATATGTGAATTATGTGTAGCAAATGGGTTGGGATTACAACGATACATCATGATAAAGCAATGCAATAGTTGCAACATTTTAACCTCTTGCAGTTAGATAAAAATGAAAACAAATTTTAGAGTTGTACCTGGATAACTATAATATGGACTTTGTGGAATTAAAGAAACTAAATTATTTTTAACGAGAGGGGTGATGGTTAAGAGATGCTTACATTAGCATGGATACAAAGTTGGACATAATAAGATATAAATTAAAGTGGGACTAGATTTAAAGATTGCTTGTGATGTTTAGGATAAGATGTAAGACAATAATAGTACATAATGCAATATTTAAATCAAAAGACATCAATACATTCACAGATATTTTCTTGCTTAAATTTAGAAATTTTAAGTAAGCAAAACACACTATTGTATTCTTAAATGTATGATGATCGGATTCATATTCCTTCACGCATATAAACATGCTGAAAATATAAAGAAAACTTTTTAGTAAAATTTTTAAAATAATTATTATAAGTTTACTAAACTTTATAATAAGATTGCACGATTAGATGAAAAGTTTGCCATTGCCACTACCCCATATGTATTATTTATTCAAGATTACATTGCTAGAAGAAAGATCTTCCATATTGTGACTATTTCTTTTTACGCATGCTTGTGACTTTGTCCAACAACATTTCTCTTGAGACAGAAACAGCAACACAGAACAATACAGCAACTTTTTATGTCATTGAGAGCAATGAACTTATCTCTACAAAAAATTTAAGCTTTATTTACTTTCTCAAACCAACATCCTATAGTAGAGAAATTAGAATTAGCTTACATGTTGTTACGTGGATGAAGAAGAACAGTCTAAGTACGTAACCAGATATGGATGGTGTAAAAATATATGATTAGTTTTGCGTGAAGCATGCGAATAAAAATATATGATTGCATTATTGATGAAAAGAGAGAAGATTCCATTGATTAAATAGAAGAAAAATATAGTAGTGACACAAATAAGAGTGTAGGGTAATGGGGCAGAGGGTAGGGTAGGCTTGACTTTTATTACAAGGAAAGAAAAAGAAAACAAATAACGAGGTCGGCGATTTGCAATTGTTAATGTCTACTTTGATTCAGTGTTTTTTTAGGTTGAGTTCAGGTGCTCTGCATCTTATCTATGAGTAATTTATAGTATTAGCGTGTTGCGTATGGTTGATGATGATTGATGAAGGTTCCTATTTCAGGAACAACCATAACATGAGATTAGTATATTAATGGGAAACACCAAATTCCAAAATGTTGGTCAGGTAATAAATGCAAAGACCATTTTAAATTAAAAATAAAATAAAAGTATGATTAAAATATTAATTTGTTGAGTTATTCAGTAGGTTTAGTTACTTTTCGTGGTATCAAATGATCAGCACTCTATTATCAAATGACAGAATATTTTATGCATCCAACATCTAATAATGTAAAGTGGTTTTAAAGGTTTAATTAAATTAGATTATAATATATTTACTACTTTTATATTTCTTTCAAGAGATTTTTTGAAATTTTTATCTTCTTGTGATTTAATTACTTTTGCAAAGTTCTTTTTATTATTTTGGTTACGAATAATCAATATTAAAAAATGTTTGTTTCTTTCTCTTATAAAATTGAAACTTTATCACAACTATTATTTTGTTTTCACACGTTAAATATTTAAAATATTACAGATACAGACAAAATTAATGTTATTAAAATACTTTATATTAACACTGCATAATCATTAAACTCTTGTGGGTATTATGTGAGGAGGTTAGAGGCTTAAATTCATTATCTTATGAGTATGATAAAAGAGGACTGATTACCGACCTTAGTATAACTTAAATCGACTACAACAATTTTAATATTTTTTAATTAGATATTTTATTAAAAAAATCACCATTAAATTGTAATTTTATTGTATTTTAAAAATTTATAAGAACCTAAAATTATTTAATAATTCATTTATATTCATGATTTAATATATAATTATTAATATATATATATATATATATATAATTCATATTTTATTTTACATTTATTTTGATTTATACAAATGATATATAAAACAATTTTATATTAATATAATTATATATATATATATATATATATATATATATATGTGAAAGTTAATTTTTTAGTCTAATAGAGAATCTTAAAGAAATTAAATAAAAAATATTAAACAGTGTAACGTTTAATAAAAAAGTTAGATTAATCTACTTTTATAATATATATGAGAAAATATCTAGCAAAAACTATACTTATATAATATGATATTTTCTCATATATAAGTATATAAATCAATTGTATTGTAAAAATACTACCTATTTATCTATCTATCTATATATATATAAAAGTGTGTGTTTATATTTATATATAACTAATAAAATTTGCAATAGACAAACATAATCATATAAAATTATAATTTAAATAATGAATTGAAAAAAAAAACTTTTTATAAAATGTTTGAGAATATAATATTTGATAAAAGTTATAAGACATGATCACAATTTCGAGTTAAGTAGATGAGAAAAATCGTATTATCCAAATTTAGTTATTAACATAGTCATTTTATTACTGTGTACCAATAACAAGATTTAAAAAAGTTATAAAGGTAAATTAAGTTTAAATTCACTTCTGCAATTTATTGAGCCTAATATGCCTTTCATTATAAGAGGGTTATGAGATTATACCAATATGTAATTATATAACATGTTCATAAATTAACATGAAAATAGGTTAATTTTTTTTATTAATTAAAAATAAAATAAAATTATAATATATAAATAGAAAATAGATTTTAACTGTAAGCTGATTTTGTAAAGACTTCCACTTTTTAATAAATATATAATTATTTCACTAGCAGTTATATTTATTTTTAAAAATGTTAGGATTGGTGGCATATTATTCAATTGAAAAATTAAAGAACTCAAACCAAAATCTTTATATAAGAAAATACTCAATTAAAAGGTCAGACATGTTGACTTCTTAATAGCTATATTTAATAAAATCAACATTATCTGAAGAAAGATAATTGGGGGTAGTGGTTTCGAGGTATTTCAGGAAATTAGTTCTTGCAAATTAAAACGTCTAGAAGAAGACGTCAAAGTGAAGGGAAGTAGATATTGGTGTTTTTTAGTTGATTCTTTCTTTAAAAAAATAACATACATGTTTTTTTAGTTCTTGTCGGCATGGACAGTTTTCTGCACATGCTGAAAATACATAAAAAATAAAAAAATTATCAATCTCACTTCTCATTTAATACTTTTTAACTAATGATACTGTATTAATAAATTTTTAAAATGAGTTATTAACTTTTTTTATTATATTGAGAAGTGTGTTTCACTTTGTGAGTTTTTTTTTTTTTTTAATTTTAATTTA
>Ga0209489_103666_pt1 | contig 29529 bp, 13 predicted proteins | sample SiratrowhiteBW_FD_187527 | JGI IMG/M metagenome (GOLD analysis project Ga0209489, IMG submission 187527) | Root nodule microbial communities of legume samples collected from California, USA - Siratro white BW (SPAdes) (version 2) | ecosystem: Host-associated > Plants > Roots > Nodule | place...
ATATAATAAATATTTTTTATATATATATATATATATATATATATATATATATATATATATATATATATATGTCTTTTCTCTTCAATATCAGTATTTCAATTATGTGCTTAATGCCTCGTGTGTTGATTCGTAGCTTAATACTTTGATTCTAGAAATATTAAGAAATATTGTTAGTAATCAATATCTGAATTGGAATACCTAATGAAGGGTTGCATATAGACATAAGGCATGATTCATTTGTTGTCTTCGACCCTTCTAACTAAAGCAAGTCTTTTCTATATAATTTATTACAATAAAGGGAAAAGTAATTATGAATTAATCTCTCTTGTGTAAAATACACTGTTGATCATTAGACGGTCCAAAGTCCCTTTAGATGATCTAATCATCTAATAAAGTTTTGATGATAACAATACTCCAAGTATGTATTTGTATTTGATCATCTTACATGTTTGTTACAGTAATATTTTCAGATCTCTAACCATGATGATTATGTACAAAACTGCAAATCCAGATAAGTGCTTAGTTACTATTATTTTATTATATCAATTTTGTTTAAAATTAAAAGAATAGGAAAGCTAAAAATAAATAATATAAAAATAAATAATACAAAATAGTAAATGTTTTAAATATGTTTTGAAATCTACTTTCAATTTTATGTTGAGATCAAATCATTCTCTACACCTTCGTCCATGGCTTTATCAAGCTTTGCTTATAATAAAATTAATTTTATCTAGCGTATTTTATTTACCTATATATATTTGCAGAAAATTTTTGAAATTAAGATTGGACTATTATGTTGTTATAGCTAAATATAGAAACAATTCAAAAATGATTTTGCTACACACAGTTTTAATTTGATTTGTTTCTAAATCTGAAAAACAAATTAAAGTGTCTTTCACATAAATATCAAAATCAGATTTTATATCATGTTGTGCTTTAACATTCAAATTTGTTCATAATGGAAATTATTCAAATTATTATGAAATATTTAAACATGATAAATTGTTTCAAATCAAAGATATCTTGTGTTGCTTAAATTGTTCCTATATGTAGATAAAGTCAGTTTTAATGCAAAATCAATAATAGAAGTTATACTTCCAACGACTAGTTTCAACAATTAGATGGTCAAGATTTCCCATTTCAAGCATCCCAAGGGCTAGTTTCTAAAAAGTTACATATAGAGGAACAATCTCAAGTTAAAGAATACAAGAAGAAAAAAGATAAATATATCATATAATACATTCAAGAATTTACTAAATATTTGAGTGTCTATTGTAAATCTGCTATTGAGAGCATATAAAATTTTGGGTTGTGAGAAAATTTTCTAATTCTTCACCATTGTCAAGTAAACCCTTTTGAGCTTTCGTTGTTATCTCTTTAAGAGTGTTTCTTTCAATTTTGAGTGGTCTTGATCTCAGGGGGAGACTGTGACTGGTTAAACTTGGAGAGGTCTGTGTACTCATTATAACATGGAGAGATTTGTGTACTTGTTATAACCTAGAGAGGTCCGTGTACTCGTTATAACTTAGAGAGGTTTGTGTACTCGTTATAACCTAGAGAGGTTTGTGTACTTGGTGTAAACATTTATGATATAGTGGAACCTATTGAACGGTTTGTTCAAGGGAGAATTGGACGTAGCTTAAGAGATTAGGGTAAACCAATATAAAATTGTTTCATCTGTGCTTATATATTCTTGCCTTGGACAATCTTGCTTAGTGGTTTTGTTTGTAACGAATTCAGTTCAGGCTCCATTCAACCCCCCTTCTGGAGCCAATTGTTCCTACATACACATATAGGGGTTATTTATTTATAGAAAAAAAATAGTAACAAACCAATAGAAAATATAGGCTAAGCCCATTATATTCAACACTCCCCCTTAAGTTGGTGCATATAAATTATATGCACTGAGCTTGTTACAAATATAATCAATTCTAGATCCCCATAAAGATTTAGTGAAAATATCAACTAACTAATCATTCGAATTAACAAATTCAGTCTTGATGTCTCTAGATATAATTTTCTCTTTAATGAAATGACAATCAATTTCAATATGTTTGGTCCTTTCATGAAAGACAGGATTTGACCTAATATGAATAGCAACCTTATCACGTAAAAGTGTTATTTGAGTGACATCTCCAAATTGTAATTCTTTATGTAAATGTTTATAGTTGAGGTCATAGCTCTGTATTCTGTTTCAATACTAGATCTTGCCACAACATGTTATTTCTTGCTTTTCTAGGAAATCAAATTATCACCAATAAATACACAATGTCCAAAAGTAGATCTTCTATCAAACAAAGATCCTACCCAATCAACATCTGAAGAATATAAAACTTTACTATGGTTATTATGACCATATTAAAGAATCATTTCTAGGAGAATTAAGAATCTTTAATATACTTCAATATACGAATGACTACATTTCAATGATCAACACATGTGGAATTAAGAAATTGATTCACCACAATGATATCAAATGAAATATCGGGACGAGTAACAGTAAGATAATTCAATTTTCCAACTAATCTTCTATATTTCTCAAGGTCTGAAAGAGGCTCCCCTGACTAGGTAGAAGTTTGGCATTAGGATCCATGGGTGTGTCAATACATTTTGAATTCATTAATCCAGTTTCCTCCAAAATTTCTAATGCATACTTCTTGTGAGAGATAACAATTCCATTGTTAGATTGTGCTATCTCAATTCCCAAGAAATATCTGAGTTCCCCAAGATCTTTAGTTTGAAAGTGGTGACAAATATGTTGTTTTATCTTAGAGATGTCTGTCTAAAAAGTTGTCAATTGATTTTTCTGAACACTTGAAGTGGGATTATGTGAAACTTCCCCCTTTTCTTGATTTTGTTATTCTCTCCTCTTTCTGTTGTGGTTTCTCCTTGTTTTTTTCTCTACATCGAACTCTAATTGGTCTTGAGGAACCTGACCCCTTAATAGCATAAATCAAAGATTGCTCAAGCGAAAATTAGCATAGAACAGAGTATATGTAGGTTCACTTCTCAACTATGTCGCAACCTCGTTGATGACAACCTGGTCAACGATGACAGATTACGATCTAAAATTTTGTGCATATGTGATTCCAATTTTTTGACATTCTCAATTGGTTGTTGTTATCATTGGAGTTTGTTGTGAAATCACTATATTACCCATCTGCTGAACAAACATTGAGTAGCCTCTACAGTTGTGTTCGCTGCCTTCTTTGGTAGTGCATATCTTGTCATTCGATTTGCATTGATCATTAATTGAGTCTTGTAGTTGTATATTGTAGTCACTTGTATCACAGATCACTTAATTATATCTCTGTTATGATTGTGTTGTGCCTAGTCAATATCATTGTATGTAATTCTATTTTTTGCTCATTCTTCTAGAAAATAAATCAGCTTATTCGTGTTTGAATTGATTCATTTATGCATTGCACCTTGAGTCATTGATCATCGAGATTTGTGAAAGTTTTCATTTTAATTTAAATGTTTTCATTGCTTTCTAAAATTAAAATGTTTGTAAAGTTTAATTCACCTGCCTCTTAAACTTAGCCTAAACATATTTTCAATTGGTATAAAGAGCTAAGTCTTGAAAGTTATTCAAGTTCCGACCTATGGCTGAGGGAAAGCTTCCTTTTGCAGAGAGTGCTTCTATAAACAGGCCTCCTTTATTTAGTGGGGTCAATTATCCTTTTTGGAAAATCATAATAAAAATTTTCATTGAATCTCTTGATCTTGGTGTATGGGATGCAATTGTGAATGGTCCTTGTGTGCTTAAAATTGTGATTGATGGTAAAACTGTTGATAAAACTTGGTCTGAATGGAGTGATTCTAAGAGCAAGAAAGCTCAATTTGATTGTATGGCTAAGAACATTATAACTTCAACTTTAAATTAGGTGAATTTTTCATAGTCTCTCAATGTTCTTCGGCAAAGGAAATGTGGGACATTTTGGAGGTGACTCATGAAGGAACCAGTGATGTGAAGAGGGCGAGAAAGCATGCCTTAATCCAGGAGTATGAGCTGTTTAGAATGCAAGCTGGAAAAACCATTGCAAATGTGCAGAAGAGATCCATGCATATAGTGAACCATCTCATTGGACTGGTGGAGATCTTTGACAAGGAAGAGCTCAACATAAAAGTGCTGAAGTGTCTTGATAGATCTTGGCAGCCCAAGGTCACTACAATATCAGAGACGAGGGATCTTACCACATGGAGTACATCTGCACTGTTTGGAAAACTCAAAGACCATGAGCTTGAGATGAATAGATTCAAAGAGCAGGAGATTGGAGAAAGAAAAGCAAGAGGAATAGCACTCAAAATTATTGCTCTAGGAGAAGAAAGCGAAACTGATTCTAGGGAGGACAATGAAGCTGAAACATTGAACCTGTTATCAAGGAAGTTCAGCAAATTCCTAAGGAAGAAGGAAAAAGAGAAGAATCAACAATCTAAAAGGTATTCTAAGAAAATTGATTTCAATGCTGCTAAGTTTACTTGTTTTGGATGTGGAAAGTAGGGACATATCAAGATGGAATGTCCAAACCTGACTCACAAAGAAATGACTGTAGAAAAGAAAAAATTCAGCAAACACACCAAAGGCAAAATAGCCTACATAGCCTGGGATGAAAATGATTCAACAACCAGCTCTTCATCAAAGGACGAAGAGGAGATTAATTTGTGCTTGATGGCTAAGGAGCAATCAGAGGTAAGCAGTGCTAGGTCAAGTATTTATTTGAATAAAAAAAACTATAGTACATTGCTTCAAGCTTTTTTTGAGATACATGATGAAGCAAACAAATTGGCACTTGCAAACAATAGGCTGAAAGGTTTGAACAATTGGTTGGAAAAGAGAGTGAACTCATTGGAAGAAGAACTGGAAATTATGAAAACTGATTTTGAGCACTTGAATATGATTTTCCAGTTTTCTAACCAAAAGGGTGAATCAAGTAAACCAACCAAATGTAAAAATTGTGAGGTGCTGCAAGCTAAGGTAAAATTTCTTGTGAAAACTTCTTCAAAGCTTGCCTTAAAATTTCTTGTGAAAACTTCTTCAAAGCTTGCCTTGGGGACTTCAAATTTAAATGCTATTTTAGGTTCCCAAAATTATGTGTTTGATAAAGCTGGAATTAAATATAAACCCATATTTAAAAAGAAAACCAGAAAAATTCAGTAGTTTTTTCAAACATAGCAGCCAACACACCTCACCCTTTCAGACTTGTTTCTATTGCTTGTATAAAGGTCATATTGCTAAAAACTATAGAGTTAGACTCTTTGATGTTCCAAGTGGCTATGTAAGGTGGATACCAAAAGGCAGTCATAACAGTTCTGAACCTGAAATTAATAGGGTACCAACCTTCATTCATTAATCTATTTTATAGGACAAAGATGCAACCAACAAAAAGCTTTGGTACTTGGACAGTGGATGTTCCAAGCATATGATAGAGGGTGCATCTTTGCTAATTGGATTGGTGGTAAAGCATGGAGGATTTGTCACGTGTGGAGACAACAATAGAGGCACAATAATTAGTTGTCACTACAAAAAAAAAACTAGATTTACCTACAGCCAAAATCCGTAGGTAATGACCAAAATTAGTGGATAATCAGACATTACCCACGGATTACCGACGAGTCAAAATCCGTAGGTAATGAAGTCGTAGGTAAATTTCCCACCAACTTTTATTCATGGATAATTCAATTTCGTGTTTCCTACGGAATTTGTTCCATTGATATAAGTTTATATTACCCACTAATATTGATCTGTAGGTAACATCATAATTATTTTTATTATGATTAAAATTTATGATTATTAAGATTATTTTTTTATCCTTCTAATTGTCTCATTATTTATTATTATTCTTATTTTATATTCTTCTACTTGTTTCATTATTTATTATTATTATTATTATTATTATTATTATTATTATTTATCATTATTTTTATTATTGTTAATGTTATTACAAATATTAATAAAATCATTACTAAACTACAATCATGAGGAGTTGAACCCAGGATCTTTGAGTGTTGAAACCACAAGGTAAACCACTCCAACCAAAATTAGCTAGTGGGTGAAAATGAATTTATTTCAAAAAAATTTTGTGTGCATATATATTGCATTCATTTTGCATAAGCTTCAAACCCACTCAAAAACAACTTCAGAACCTTTCTCTACATGCTATTGTCATGGCTTCTTCAAGCAACCCAAAGAAGAGGATCAAACAAATCGTGAGTTCTGGTAGATGCATTGATGAAAGAGGACACTTGGAAGGATGGTTTGCAAGCTTAAATGAATCAGAAAGCGTTGAAAGCATTGATAGATACCTGCGAGAACTCAGCAAAAAAATCATCAACACTCCCAAATTTGTGAGATTGGATTGGCTCAAATCTGAGCAGCGATTGGAAGTGATTGAATTACTAGAACAACAGGGATTGGAGAGGTGGACTGACTGGAAACGTATATCCAGACTTGGTGAAAGTGTTCTTCACGAATCTAAAAGTAAAGGAAGAAAGGCTGAAATCTAGAGTAAAAAGAGTAACAATGAAGATAACTCCTTCTATATGGATGGCAGTGGCAGACATCAAGTGTGAGGGGCTAAAAATAGGAAAAGGAAACATTGAAGCATTGGAAGACTACAACAAAATCACCTTTTATAGAAGCTGCTTGAGGAATCAGCGTGGCATAATGAGAGGATTTAATGTTGGTGGCTTGGCAATGAATCCAAGGATCATAGTGTTTATCATTGTATGGATCATGACACCTAGAGGACACAATCACGCGGTCCTACATGAGGAGGATCTCATCCTAATGTACTGCATTATCAACAGAATGACAGTCAATTGGGCTTATGTGTTAGGAGAACAAATGGTGAAAGCAAAATGGCTAGTGGATTATAGAATCTCGTATGTTGTGCTTATCTCAAAGTTTATTTAGTATTTCTATGTACCTCTTGAGGGAGAATTAGTTGAACCAGTTAAGCAGAACCATGAAGTTTCAGCAACCACTCTACACAAGATAGGACTGACAAAGATAAACAATGAGCAGTGGATTTATCAAGCTGATGCTGGAAACGCTAGTGAATATGCTGCAGAGGAAATGACTGGAAACGCTGCTGCAATGAATATGGGAAAAGGTGCTGGTCCAAGTTCTGGTTACAGAAACTTTAAACAAATTGTGATAGACAAGTTGGACTACCTTACAATTGAACAGAGAAATCACCATGAATTTTGCACTGCACGATTCCAACACATGGATTTGCAAAATAAAGTTACAAAAGAGCAATTGGCAGTCATGGCTGCATGGAATGACCCTAAAGGGTAGCACGTATTTTAACTGTCATATGCATTCTCTTTCACACCTATCCCTTCTCTTGTATTTGATGAATACAAGGGGGGAGAAAAAGTGGAGTGTGAGGAGTTAGGGTCTAGTTTATATTGCTTTTGTTCTGTTGTGAGTGTTGCATGCTAGTTAGTTGATGTGACCCTGGGATTTTTTTTTTATAAACAAAAACGTTGATTTTCGGTTTTTACGTATCTGGACCCACAATGCTCCGATTGCAACTAAACCAAAACGATAGGAAAGATGACACTCTGAATCGCAATTTAGACATATAAATCATAAGAAACGGATTAGTAAAACATGAGATATGAGAATAAGAAAATTGTGACAGATTCTGGAAAGTTAGCACTGCGGAAGAGATAAAAAACAAGGGTTAGAGCGGAATATAAAAGGAAACAAAAGGATGAGCGCCACAAACAGTATGATGTTTGATAAGCCCTGAAGATCGTCACAAGAATTTTGAAATGAAAATTCTTGATAAGATCAATTGATCCAACGAAGAACCCTAGCAGAGGATTTCTCATGTCTCAGGAATAATAACATCAAAAGTCTGCCTCTTTCATTAAACCCCAAATGATTTATACAAATTAGGTCTGAAGTATTGAAATGCTTATAAAAGAAAAATAAATTGCCAACATTACAAGCATAGATAAAAAGGACTTTGTGGTTAATTGAGACCTTCACAAGTTTCTTTTTGTGCAAATAAAGCTACAAACCACTCACACACTGAGTTTTCTTCATCAAATAGGGGGAGATTGTTAAGAATATCAAAAGATTCAGCATTTGATGAAGTCAAGCAATTGGACAAAGGCAAACCAAAGCATGGAAACTAAAGATGAAGACTTATGCCTTGTCTTAGTGGGTGTGAGTGAGTGTGATTGAAGATGAAGGTAAACCTATGCAAAGCTCAGAAGAAACTACTTGGCACAATTAAAACATTCTTAAAAACAAGTAACCAAACTAAACAAAAGCTTTTGAGAAAGATCATTTTCAAAAATTCAGTTTTCTGAAGAAAATAAACTGATTCCATTCCCATGAAGTTGGTGTATTTGCACCTGCACATAACTAAGTTAATTATTTTTCTTAAAACAATTTGGGTACTTTTGGGTTTTTAAATACTTGGGGCTTTTTAAGCGATTTACGAATAACATATAGAGAAGGGAAATATGAACAAGTGTGTCAATAATTCTAAGAAAAAAAATTGCTTGGTTTATCAAAGATTAAAAGAAGCTTTCTTGAAGAACAAAGATCTTGAAATTGTATTGTACCATCGGAGTACTTCAAGCCCTTGCGCAGATTCATCATCATTGGAAAATCAGGCGGTTTCTTAAACTCGATTCTTGAGCTTGTTTGATTCAAATATTGTGTTCTTGGTTTGAATAATAGTAATTGTTTGGTTCAATTGGGTTTTGGTGATGCAATAGGGTTTAACATTGTTGTAAACTGAATTGTTTGGGGCTACAAGGTGTTAGTTTTGTAATTAAGTGGTATTTTGTAATCTTGCAGGGTGCAAGAATTGTTCTTGATTGTAATTGTGCACAATTAAGTGTTGTTAGTGAAATTTTTCTTGCTAGTGTTGTAAGAAAGATTGGATGTAGCCCTTAAGGAATGGTGAACCAGTATAATTTCCTTGTGTGATCTTCTCTCAATCTTCTATTTTATTATGATTCTGCACAATATTTGTTTTCTGGATTTTAGAGTTGTTGTATTTGTATTCCAATAATTGAAGCTATGGAAATTTGATTCTGTATTGGATCATTCTTCCAATCTGCATAGCTAATTTCTGAAATTGGTATTTTTGTAACCTTGCTTTATACCGTTTTGTTCTAATCTGGATCAGATTTTGGCTTCTATATTACAATTTTTCACTGGTTTGAGGTTCTATCAATTTGTGTTTGATCAATCATATTTACCAAACAGTTTTTGTCAAAACTATTCTAGATTGATTTGTAGATTCATAGATATGTTCTATAGCACATTTTGTGTCAAACTCTCATGTGGTTGATCTGTGCCTTTTTCCCTGCTAATTTCATTGATCTATTAGTTTAAAAATCTGGTTTGTTCATTGTACAGATTTAATCACCCCTTTGCATATGTGATTCCAATTTCTTAACATTCTCAATTGCTTGCTGTTATCATTAGTGCTTACTGTGAAATCACTATATTACCCTTCTGCTGAACAAAGATCGAGTAGCCTCTGCAGTTGTGTTTGTTGCCTTCTTTGGTAGTGCATATCTTGTCATTTGATTTGCATTGATCATTAATTGAGTCTTGTACTTGTATATTCTGGTCACTTGTATCACAAATTACTTAATTCTATCTGTGTTGTGATCGTGGTGTGCCTAATCTATATCATTGTATGTAATTCTATTTTTTGCTCATCTTGCCAAAAAATAAATTAGCTTATTCGCTTTTGAATCGATTCATTTTTTACACTGCACCTTGAGTCATTGATCATTGAGATTCGTGAAAACTTTCATTTGGCTTAAAATGTTTTCATTGCTTTCTAAAATAAAAAATTTTGAAAAGTTCAATTCACCTCCCTCTTGAACCCAACCTAAACATATTTTCATTGGAGACATATAACAATTTTGAAAAATGCATTTTAACATAGAGACTGAATTGAAAACGCAAGAAAATTGAAAATTGCGAAGAATCATTGTGAACTAAGAGAGCCTTTCAATGAAAACAGATCAAGAAAGGGATTCTTAGAGCTCATCCACTATTGTGATTGTACTACATTGATTTTCCATTTTCTTTTCACTCAGGGAAGTCACTACAATCTGTTTTCTTCGACTAGTTGAGTATTGATGTGATTACAATGGTGTATTCTTTTCAATTTCTATGAATGTAAGTTGTATTGGGACTACAATTGTATAGGGTTTACTTTTGTAGGGGTGCATTAGGGTTCTACACTTTGTTTGGTGTGTTCTTGTAGAGTACAAGATTGGTTCTTGGTTGTGTTGTGTGAGCATTGTTGTTCTTTAGGTAAGTTTCTTTGCTTGTTGGCAAGGAGACTGGATGTAGCTTTTGAAGAAGAGTGAACCAATATAAATCTTAGTGTTCTTACTCTCTCTTTCCCTTAATCTTGATTTGTGAGTTTAATTCTGCATAATTTATTGTCTGTATGAGATTTTAATTAGTTGTTTCTGAAATTCAATTGATTGTAACAAAATTGATCTGTACTGCAATCTACTTGTGAACTGTAAATTGATCTTAATTGTATCAACTTGTGTTTTTTGTGAAAACTTCACATTTATTGGTCATTTTGTATAATTGTATAATTTTGATAAAAAAATTTGTTGATTCTGTGATTTAATACATTATTCCTCTATGTTTCTTAATCTAGTGAAAAACTGAATCTGACTGTTTCTTAAATTTAATTGATTAAAGTTTTAGAACAAGAATTTGAGAATTTTAAATTCATTATTTTTCAATTTTAATTGATTACTATTTCTAGGTGGATTTCTGGCAAGCAAAAATTTAATTGATTGATTGTTGAATTGATTATTTTTCTATTGTGTTGTCCTAATTGATATTTCAATTGATGAACTTGTTTATAAATCAACTATTACATGAGTTGATCTTGTTCAATATGAGGATGTTCATACTGATATTTCTAAAATTTGTGCTAACATTTCTGGTAATTTTGTAAAATATTATGAGCATATTAATGCCTTTTTGTCACAAAAGTTGAATGCAATAACTATTGATGAACTTATGATATTCATAATAAAGTTGACTCTGCTCACATTGATGACTTTGTTGTTGTTCATGTTGATGTTCTTACAATTCCCTTTTCATACGTTCAGCCATACTTTTTGGAAGATTAATATAAGTTGCTTCATTTTGAGGAGAACAAACCCATTGCATATGTTCATGAATTCAGTGAAGTTGTTGATTATAAGTTTAAAACATTTTAGAGTTTATTCTTTTGTTTTTGTTATTAATAATATTAGTAGAATTTTCATATTTTCATTAGTATTGTTAGAAATAGTAAATATGGTATGATGTCTAGTATAAAATATGAACTATACTACATAAATTAAAGAAAATAAATTTCAATATATGGTCAGATTGATTTAAATACCATGTTATTTTTCAGAGTTGTTTAAAGGTTTTAAGTATATAGAGTAGACGGTCTATCTAATATGGTTAGTTAGCATAGATTTTAAATTGTGGTCTAAAAAAAAAGACAAAGAAGAATGAGAAAAATAGAAAAAGTGAAGGTGGAATTAGTTTTGAGCAAAAAGGTAGCTTTTTACTTATTTTTTGAAACTAGTTCCTGTTATTCCTTAATGTTTTTAGTTGTTAAAGTCTTGAATCCTTTTTATTACTCCACCTTAACTTTAACCACCTTACTTGCTATAAAAAAAAGTCTTTTTGATCTTGAGATGTGTGTATAACAGGTAGTGAAATTTAGAGATTTTTCAAGCTTAAGATAATGTTTATGAAAATGATGTGCTGAGCCAAAACGCTAAACCTACACACTTGAGTTTGAAACATGTTCTTAATGGTTTAAACCTTGAAACTTTGATTGATGGAAATTTTCTCTTACTCATATTTACAATTTCATAGTTTTCTGAAAAAATTAAAATTTGTTTTCTTTAGTTTTCTTTTCCTATTTTTTGCTTAGGAGTGCAAAAAGGTCTAAGTGTGGAAGTATAATAACATTTGTGTTTATTCACACTTTTATAGGTTAACTATAACTTCAAAGTGTTTCTTATTCTTTGTTTTCAATAAAGATTTGTATTTTTCATAGAAAATATATACTTTAGCGTAAATTATATTAATTTTTTATTTTTAGATAAATTTTTCTATATTTTTATATTATTTCATTAATTTTTATAGATACTTGAAGCTAATTCTTGCAGATTTCTCTCTAACATTTTGAAAATACACACGAAGATTGAAGTTTTGATTTTGAAAACAAATCATTAGAAAATTACAGCAGTTTCATAACATTAGAATGTGTAGCAGCTGGAAGATAGTTTACTCTTTGTAATAAATTTTGGATGGACCTAGTTTTATTTTCTTTTTTTTCATTTTTACTTAGAGACGTTGATGTAGTCCTAGCAGTAGTTAGTATTTTCAAGTTTTTACCCATTTTGGTTCTTTATTTTTTCTCTTTATTATTTCCTTGCTATTCTCTTTCAAATTTTTGTTTGACTATGTTTTATGCTTTCAATTCTATAAATTGTTTTATGCTTTCAATTCTATAAATTTACGTTTGAAACAGTAAATTATGGTAGAGCATTTTCTTCTTTGAAATTTTTAAAATTTTGTTTTTAATTAAAAACAGTTTTTCTTAAATATAAAGACTCGGATCTGTGTAATATTTAGCAAATAAATAATTCAAATTTGGGTTAGTATATAATTTGAGTTGACTCTGATTATCTAGAGGTAATAAAAGAAATATAGGACTTGTTATGATGAAAAACAATTTTCAAAATTTATTTTTAATTGGATTTGGATGCTTATTTTTAATATAAGTTAGTATATAAATATATATTATAAATAATTTGTATGGTCGTTTCCTCTATTAAAATCTCAGTACATACACCTGATGATTTCAATATAAAAGCAGAAAAAGTATATTTGATATAAGTGTGAATTAAAACTAAAGCAGAAAAAGTATATTTGATATAAGTGTGAATTAAAACTAATTAAATAATTAAACTACCACGTACCAATGTTTCTTAAACTTTAATAAACAAGTGTTGAAAAAAATTAAAACATTCTGTCTTTAATTTTAAAAAGATAAAAATTTGATCCAATTCAAATTTAGAAAAATAGTAAAAAGATTCAACTGAGAAAGGCAACTTCTTTATGACACGAATGTAATTATTTTCTTAAAGAATTGTTATCTTATAAGAATCATTGACCTTGTGAGTAAACCAAGAGGACACATAATTTATTTTAAAATTGATACAGTGATGTTTACAAATTAAACCATGTGCACTTAGAACTATACTTAAAAGAAGACAAGTCCTTACCCCACATAGCCCATCTTTGTTCTGTATACCATACACACCAAAAAGTAAGGGTGCTAACTTTTTATGCACATATATTTGGTTAGAATTAAGTAGTTATAAACAAGAAATAGAAATGTAACAATTGCTATAAAAATAAAAATAAAAAATAATATTTATAAATTGTGCATATAGATAGGTGAGAAAATGCTTTTATATATATATATATATATATATATATATATATATATATATATATATATATATAAATAAAAGGATAAAATGAATTTGAGAATCCTAAACAGGTAATGATCCTTAATAAAAGTTGTTTAGAATAAGATATCCAATCACTAATAAAATTAAAAATAAGATAGACTTGAGCCCACGTTTCCCTTTTAATTAATAGATTAATAATATAGTAGTCATATTATTTCTTTTCTCACACACATTTCCTAATTATTTTGATATAATTTTTATATAAAATATACAAAGATATAGACATACTATGTCATATTGTATATTTTAATAATTTCATTACATAAATTTTTCTGGTGCAAATATTTTTAGTTTTTTTTTTTCCTGTCCCTCACTTTTATTGAGAACTGTGGAAAATGACAAATAAGTAAAGATGTAATATGAAATTTTGAAAATCTTTGTTAAATATTTTATTATTATTCATTATGTTAAACATGGTAATTATTATTTTGTATTTTAAGTTTCATTGTATATTTTTATTTAGTACACTACCTTTTTTTAAAAAAAAAAGTGAATTAATAAAAGTATGCTAAGACGTAAGCAAGATATAAAATTTCATTAAGTCATTATTTGAGCGAAACCAAACTCAATTTGTTTAAGAAAATAGTTGTATAAAAAAAATTAAAGAGAATAATATTATTTACTTATTAAGAGTTCTAAGTTAGGTTACTTTGACATTTTGTATCATGACAAAAAAGTGCATAAAATAAAATAAATAGTAAATAATAAATTATTAATTTAATAGTTAAATTTTGTAAGATATTTTAATTTAAAAGTTTAGTTAGCATAAAACTTCTTACATTGTTTCTATTAATTTTTTAAAATATAATTAAATTATTTTTGAAATCATTAATAGATTTTTTTTCTGAAAAAAATTAAACGTTTCTCTTAATAAAATAATCCTGTTTTCAATAAATAAGATTATTATCAACAGTAACTAAACTCTTTCTAAATAAATATTTAATGCAATTATATAATTCAGATTAAAATCTAAATTATCAGTTAAACTATCAAATTCATCATAATTTATATATTTAAATAATTACTAAAGAGCAGTTAAAAATTCAAATTGTCTTCAAATTTGGTGAATAGATGAAATTAGATTGATCAGTGTGACCATCAGTGGGTAAATGTATTCTTCAGATAGTGGGATTTCATTTTATTTATAAAAAAATGTAATGGAGAAAAAATCTTAATGATGTATTAATAAAACAATATATTAATGTTAACTCCCATTAATTTATTTTAAGTTAAATAAAATTGCTTAAATAAATATTTTTTTTCAGACATTAAATATTATTTTGATTGATAAAAAAATACTTATGTTTACAATGCAATTACATCCTTTTAGAAATTTATAAGTGGATTATCATATATAAATGTTAATAATTTAATTTTAATATTTTATTAGAAATTTTTTATTAATACCTTGACAGTCAGTTTAAAAATATACTATTTTTTTCATTGATTATTATAACATTTAAGAATATTGTCATCCATAACCATCAATTGTCATAAAAAAAGGTTTATACTATTAATATATTATTAATTTTAATAACTAAACTTACAAACTTGTATTCTTAAAATTTAAAAGAAAAAAGAAGAAATAAAAAACCCACACAACACAAGGAAAGGCCAAGGCAGTGGTAGCTAAAGCCAAAGCCTGTGCTATTCCACACACCACCTCTACTCTCTCTCTCTCCTTCCTTTGCTGTGTGATGAATGGTTTCTAAACCCTAATTCTCCTTGTTTGCATTTTGCTTCATTGTTTTTTTAAACAATTCCCCAGCATTGATTAGATGGGTTTTATTTATTTTCAATTTTCTTGAATAGTACTCTAAAAAGAACTGATCATATTTTTGCTTCTGTAAATTCTGCATTTTTTTTTTCTTTCCGGGTGTCTGAAGAAGTAGGGAATCTCGGGGATTCCTTGTGTTTCTCTTCTGTTTCCGGTCTAAAAATACCATCTTTAGGACTTTAGGGTTGCAAATTGTTGAGGGTTTTTGTGGGGGTGGTGACTTTGAATTTTATGGCTGCGGTTGCTGAGATTCCCGCTGATGCCACCAAAATGGATTCAAAACCTAAGGCTGAATCTGAATTCAGTGTCCAGAAGCTGGTTGACATGTTCACAAAGCTGAATCCCTTGGCGAAGGAGTTTTTCCCTTCATCATATTCTCCCAATCATGATCATCGCCTTCAGGGCTTTAATCAGCTCTCACCAACCCACTTTCTGGTCAACTTTAAGCCTTCTGCTAATGAGAATTTCGCAAACAATCGAAGGGTAGGACTTTTTTTCCTTTGATCTCTCATTTCTAGTTTCAGTGTTGGTTTTTGCATGATTATGCCGGAAATTTTATCTACATGAGAATTTGTTACATTGTTAAAACTTTCATGTGCTGGTAAAGACAGAATTTTAATCAATTTAGTGAATGACGGCAAGGGGAACTTACTAGCAATAGGTGATGACCCAGAAAACAAAAAATAAAGAAATCATGATGGAATCTTCCAACTGCATCACCTAGAAGAAAGGGTGCCACCGCAGAATGTCAATACTGATTCAAGACTGAAAATACAAGTATTTAGTCAAGTGACAATTTTTTTGCTGCTATAAATTCTAAACTGGGTAGAATTTAATTGAGTAAATTTGTGTTTTCTCTTCAATTTACATTATAATTTAGTATGTCTTTAGGATATGTGTTGCTACCTACAACTTTTGTCTTGTCTGTTATCTGTCCTCTTGTTGTATGCTTAACTCCAAATTTCTTTTGACATGTTTCACGCTACCATTGTCCTATACCATATTTTGATGTGAACATTCCAGTTTCCGTTTAAACAATGAGGATGATGATATCATTGATGTGACATTTTCGGCAAATTAATCCCGCTGACAATTGTGTTTACTGAAAATTTACACTTTTGTTATCTTGCAGAGAAGAAATAGTTTTAACCAAGGAAGAAGGCGGGTGAGTGGAAGATCACTAAAGGCTCAGAGAGAAGATAGCATTAGAAGAACAGTATATGTTTCTGATATTGATCAGCATGTAAGTGAATTGAGAATGGCATGAATAAAATTTTATCTTGATTTTGTTTGTCTAGTGCACCATATATCAACGAACATTGGCTACCAAAGGTCTATCACAACTCTCCTCCTTTATTTGGGATTGGGACTCACTGACTTGGCCTTTAACCAAGTGAAATGGCATTGTGTGAATTGTAATCCATCTAGCCGATCTCACCAAGTGGCATTGGGCTTTTGTTGTTGTAGTTTGTTTAGTGTACTGTTCCAGTCATGGTAAACCGAGTTATTTGAAGAATCTTTTGTCCTGGTGTAGGTTACTGAGGAGAGGCTGGCAGCATTATTCAGCAGTTGTGGACAAGTAAGTTATTAGCCTTGTGCATAGCTTGATTAGTTTTTCTTTTTAGTTTTAGATGAAAATTTTGCATTGCATTATTTTAACTTTCTCTGGAGTTCGGTGTTGTGATTGTCATTCGTCCCCATTATCTTTTCTATGATTATCACATAGCTTTATTGTCATTTATATTAAACTCTGCGCCCAGGTTGCTGGAATTTCTGTTCTCTACCATTGTGCAATATGCTGAGCATTACCAACATGTTTCTGTTCTGCTACTTTCCTTTGTGAAATTTTAGCTGTCTACTTTTCACACAGTTGGTTGCACTATACCTCTTAGTGCAGCAGGGATCATACCTGATACTTGAATTAAATCTTTGCTCCTTTTTATGGATGATTTTTGTTGTGATTTTTTTTGGTCAGCTACCCAAAGCACTTCTGTCCCTTTCTCTTGTTTCAATTTACAGTTACACTTATTCTTAAGTATGATAATCTTGGCTTGTTTTGAGGCTTTGGATGCTGTTATTGCTATATTTTTTCCATTTAAACCCATTAAGTTTGTTTGGGACCTGATATGAAAGACCACAGAAGTGGTACCAAGCCTTTACCTTTTAAAAAATATTTCATCAGGCAAATTATTATCTAGAAATAGTTTTTTTTTTTTTTTTTTTAATTATCTGTTGTTAATGTTACTTATATATATTCACTGAGAATATGTATATAACTAGTTTATGATATTAACTAGACAATATAAATCCTTGACAAAAGGGAAACTGTTAATATGTTTATCTGAAGGAATCTTAATTATTTATTGCTTTAATAGACCTTCTAAGTCCGACCATGATTCCTTTTGAGTTTGTGTGCACATATTTTTATCTTTAGTGTCAAATAAAGAATTCCAGCACACGAGTATAATGTTATTATATTAGGTAGAGGCAGGCTGGAGAAAACTTTGGTCATTGATGGAGCCCAATGGTTCTGTTGATTCATGGCAGAGTACTTAATAGTGCACTATAGGACTGCTATTTTTTCTATCAAGCAGCGTGGCTGTGATGAAAACTGGCATCACTTTTGTTTTCTGTGCAGTGAGAATAGTAGCCTGAATGAAAACGGTGGTTGTCACAACCGCTATGGTCAGCAGACCATTCAATCCCCGTTTTACCATGGTTTGTTCACTACCACCTGAATTTTGAAATTTCATGTTTTTCACCTATCTGCACGAATATTGGGTTCAAATCTGTCCCTCCTTTGAAGAACGACCCATTATGTTTAGCTGCTCTGTTCCTTGCACTATCCATCTCTTGAAGTTTATGCATTTTCTGGGAAATCCCCTGCTTCTCCAGTCGCCCAAAACAGTTTTCAGCTGTCCTAATATGTTTTCTGGAATCTGTTTAACCTCATGCTCATGGTCAAACCTTTGTTTTTTGCTGCAACTTCTTGAAACACATTTTCTTCCCATGTTCTGTTTCTGTTTGCTGTTGATTGTTTGTTCCATCCCTTTGGTGCAGCCACGGCATGTCCCAGTCTTAACTATTCCAACAAAGCACCTTAGTCTCAACATTAGTCTCTTTCCATTGTTAATGACTCTGGAATTATGGCTTTAAAGATTGTTGTTTCTAGACTTTGACTTTTGATAATTAAATTGTTAGGATGACATGCCTTTAAATTCTTTTTGGGCATTTATTGGTGTGTAAACTACAAATTTTTTCCATTGTCTTCATTATAGCTTCCATCCTGCAATCCTCCGCTATGGCATCATAGTTTTGTTGGGGTTGGCCATTCCATGATGCTAACCAGAATAGATTATGTTTGACCGTCACTCTTGGTTGCTGTTGTAATTAAGGAGATTTAACTATTGTTTCCAGTGAAATGGGTTCCATATTTCTTGTATATTGACTGGCATATAACACGCTAATTTTTTAATTTACATAGTCCTTCTTGTTTGACCTCAAGATATTCGGTAGCAGTAGTAGTCATTTGGCATAAGAAATTTGATTGTGCTTCCTGACTTCTCTGTCTGACGTATGTTGTGTTGTGGCACAGTAATATCTCTTCTCTTGTTGAATATCTAGGATTTAAATTTAAAGATAAATTTTTTGTTATAACTATTACCCTACTTATGTAATTAAGATGTTTTATTGGATGATTTGTGTTTAAGGTAATTGATTGCCGAATCTGTGGCGACCCACATTCAGTCCTCCGTTTTGCTTTTGTCGAGTTTGCAGATGAATGTAAGTCTTCTCTTGCAAATCCTACTCTTTTTTAATTCTCTTAAGGCATACAAAGACTTGTGTTTTCAACCATATCATGCGTTTTCATGGAATTTGTGTCTACAGATGGTGCTAGAACAGCTTTAAACCTTGGTGGTACTGTGCTTGGATACTATCCAGTGAGGGTTCTTCCTTCAAAAACTGCCATTCTTCCTGTGAATCCTACATTCCTCCCTAGGGTACAAATACTTTTTGATGCTTTATATTCATGGACATAGTTGGACTTGGAAAATTCTTGTTTAGATGTAGCTCTGCCCTTTTGCTGTGATAAGAAAGCTGATTTAAACGGTTAGAACACATACATTTCTGCATCGTTGAAATAAATTGATTTGCACATTTCATGATTTTTCTTATCTCCTTGCGCCCTTGTATGTTTTATTTTTCTCTTTTCAATGAAAGCTTTCTTAATTTGAAACTGATTGTAATTTATTGATAATTATTGTTTTGTCGTGCATGTGCTGCTACATTGAGATGTAAGTGATGGTTCAAAATTGTCTATTAAATGTTCTCTTTCTTTCGTAACATGCAGTCGGATGATGAGCGCGAAATGTGTGCCCGAACTGTCTATTGTACGAATATTGATAAGAAGGTATCTTATTACTTTTTGGGGAAATACAGATGTTTTTGATAAAAGTAAAACTAATTTAATTAGGAACAATTGACCATTCAGTTGGTTAGCAAGATTCAAAGAGTGTTAATCATAGCAAACTTCTTGACCTAATTAGCTATTTTTATCTAGTTTATCACGATAATTATAACATATGCCCTTCTATGTGCATTGTTAATTTTTCACAAATGAGTGCAGGTTTCTCAATCTGAAGTGAAGAATTTTTTTGAATCAGCTTGCGGTGAGGTTAGACCAGAAAATGATTTGGTCATGCTATATATGCTGGAACATATCTATGTTAGAAGAGTCGATTGACTTTGCCATTCAATTTTACAGGTTACACGCCTGAGGCTTTTGGGTGACCACGTGCATTCAACTCGAATTGCTTTTGTGGAATTTGCAATGGTAAGTCTAGGCTATACCATTCAATGCCTGTGCAGCAGTACACTTTCATAGTTTATGAGAGAAATAATTGCATCACAAACAACTAATTCAACCCATGTTGACTATTTTATGGATTCCATATGCTTCTATTTGATTTGTTGTTCTTGTGAACTGTAACGATTTAATAATTTTATTTTCATAATATTCTCTATTCATTTTGAGCTCCATTGTCTTCCACTATCCTTTCATGCCATGCACCAGAATTTGTGTTAAGAGGAGAGTGAGACCTAGGAGGACATTGAAGGATTTTGTTAAGGGAGATTTCATGGTGAATAATATAGTTGAGAATTGGTCTAGTTGAGCCCAACGATGTTAAAATTTCATAGTGAATAATATTGATATTTACCGAATTCCTCTCACTTTCCCTACACTGGTAAAGGGGTAGTTTATATCCACTTAACCAACCACACCTAGTGTGATAAGGCTCTTTTTGTTATATGGACCAGTATTTTTGTTAAAGTTCTCACAGAAGTGTATCTGTATTATTTATTTTATATTGAAATTTACGGAGTTCCTAATTTGTTAAATTTTTACTCATTTCCCCCTACAGGGGAAAAAGGGTAGTTTATGTTGCCAACGTTATGGCCATGAATATACTGAACTTTCATTGTTCTATTTATGATGTTTATTTTTAAGAGAGTAAAATGTTAAAGGAGTTTGTCTCTTTTAAAAGAATTTTACTTTTACCTTGCATTTTATTGTTTATTGTTCTAGATAATGGGTTAATGGATGAGTTATATTTTATTGATATCCTGAGCTGTTTTTGACATAAAATTTCTATTTTCTTAAATGGATGAAGATGTTGGCGACCTATGGAGTCATCAAAATTTTCTCTCATGTTTTGTAAAACTTGTCACAAGAACATTTACATATACTCCATAAAGAATTTAATGGTTTCTTTTGTGTTGTTTGTGCTTCCATTGTAATGAATTATCTTAACTTGCACAAGCGGAAGATTATCTTGACTGGCACTTTTTTCTTACTGAGCAGGCTGAAAGTGCCATTATTGCACTAAACTGTAGTGGGATGCTCTTGGGAGCCCAGCCTATAAGGTTTAGTGCCTTTACCCTAGCATAGTTTTTGTTATGCAAGTTTCAACTAAAATTATTTAAGCCATATTGATTTTTTTTCCTTATTATTCTGTAGGGTAAGTCCTTCAAAGACTCCAGTGAGGCCAAGGGTCACTCGTCCAGCATCCCATTAACTGATCAACATGGTCCAAAACTTGAGAGAAAGAGAGAGAGAGAGAGAGAGAGGATATGTGGTCAACTTTCCAGTTGAGACTTGTGTAGAAAGGGTGGTGAAACTTCCCTTGTTTCAGTATTTCCATCTTTTTCTGTCAACAGCAGTTCCTTTTTGTTGCCATGGCATATAACTACCATGCACTAGTTAAACTTTCTTGATCTTGAAACATTTTACCGTATCTGCATTGAAATGGTCCGGTTTCAGTTTTCTTGTTTCTTGGAGCCAGTATTAATCGTACTTTATAACTAGCTCTAATCTTTTACAGAATTACAGGCGTAATTCTTTTAGTTCAGTATTTTTAGCGTCTGAATTGGGCAACCGTTCAATCCAGTGAGGATATCTGATTTAGTTCCCTAGAATTGGAAATGAGTTTGATGCCAATACTTCTATACTACTGTCAAGTCATCAGAAATTATTGCCCGCACTTTAAGGTGCTTATGATAAAAATTGGTAAATTTTCATCTTAATTGGTTACAATATTGTAAAAATAGCATTTATACTAGTTGTATACACTAATTAATTTCGTTCACAACATGATTGTGGTGCCTGCGCTGCGACCTTATCATACTGGTTTCGTATCAGATGAAGTTAAAAGGACTCTGAATCAATGACATTTAAATTGAAAGTTATTTGAATGACTTTCATTTTATGCATTATTCGAAACGTGGATCCAAGGTTCTCAAGTACATTACATTCGTGGATGTTGCTGGTCTTTATTCTGAAACAAATCGGAATGTATCATTTGAGACTCCTTACCTCAATAGTACTTGTGATTAGGCGGCATCTCTACTTAGTTTTGAGAATGTAGGCACATATGCAGATTTGGCTGCAGCAGTGAAAACGCTGGTCCCCTACGGAACATGCATAAACATCTAAATGCAACACCTCTTTTTATCATTTTTTTTTTATTGAAAGATGCAAAGCATCTATCCTTGTGTGATATCTATACTGTTGTGTGGTTCCTTTTGGCAGGTTCCTCCATCTTTGATTCCCACTAAACCTGGAATCGATGCTATTATCTAAAGGTCTTTTTGGGAATGTCCTGTGCTAATTGATAAATGAGCTGTACTAAATAAAATTTAGATATGGAAAACATCATAGGGAGGTTGTTAACCAATGGTGCACTTCCATACCCTTAAAATGATACTCTCCATCTCTTTTTGCTTTAAAAAAGCTATTCATCTTCTTTATAATTTTAATAAATAGCACATTTTTTTTAAAGCTATTCATCTCTTTTTGCTTTATACTCTCATTTCTTTCTTTTTTAATATATTACACTTATTTTCCATATCTGTTTAATAAATGATATTCATCTTTGTTGTATATTTAACACAAATAGTCACTTCCCTTACTTTATTTAAAAATAACATATTTAGTAAAACTTTAATAAATAATTATGAAAAGTAAAAACTAAAGTTTTAAAATATAAAAATTAGAGTTTTTTTTTTTTAAAAAGGAAATTGAAATTTTACTTTTTATCAATAAAATAAGGAAGGTGAGTGAAACTTATTAAAAATATAAGAAGATGGATTAGTATATTTCTATTTGTGTTTAACTTTGTCTTTTTTAATCTATGATTGAAAATAAATTCACTGTTTAAATAAGATTTATCCAATTAAGATTAATTAGACCTTAATTAAGATTATTAGTTAAACTTGAATTTTAAGCATATTCTCTCACTTTTCTTGGTTCTAATGATCTGCTAAGATTCTATGAGTGTTAAATCTGATCAAATCTTCTACACAAATATTACACTTATTTTCCATATCTTTTTAATAAATAATATTCATCTTTGTTGTATATTTAACACAAATAGTCACTTCCCTTACTTTATTTAAAAATATTATATTTAGTAAAACTTTAATAAATAATTATGAAAGGTAAAAACTAAAGTTTTAAAATATAAAAAATTAAAGAGTTTTTATATGTTAACATCCAATTTTGTCCGACTAAATAAAATCATTTTTATAAATGAAAAATAAAAAAAAGAAAAAAATTAAAAATAAGAAATGTGTTATTTAGTTTTCATCATGTTTTGTCATTTAAGATAAAATAATAATAAGAAAAAGAGTTTTGGCTTCATTTAATTTTATGAATAAATTTTGAATAAATAATAATAAAATAAAAAGGATAAAATAAAATTTGTAAAAAGGGAAAAAAAGTGTTGGGTCTGTTTTAAAATAAATTACAAAAAATAGTAAGAAAGAGAGAGAATAAAAAATTGAAGGAAGTCCAACCCATTAAGATATTCAGTCAGAAAAAATAAAGCCCAATCTAATAAGAGGTTCATTTGAAAAAATAAAAAAAAAAATCGCCTAGCCCTTTAAAAATGTGTTAAAAATGAAAAATAATTCTATTTGCACCCCTCCCATTAGAGTGTTGTCACGTCACACTTTTTCTCTCCATTAAATATTATGACTGCCTTTTCAGGCACCCATTTTTAAGGCACGAAAATAAATTTAAAATTTTTAAAAAAAAATAGTTAATAGAAAATTTGAATGGATTTGGCTGATGAAATCTGACTTTAATGGGTAATTATTCTGCTTAATTGAGCATTAAACTGAAATTATTGGGCAGATTCATTGAAGGGTCTAACAAAATTCTATAAATTGGTACAACAGTAAGGGTCACCCACACGTGATTCACTGAGCAGTAGCATTACACAGTTTTTTGACACTGAAGAGAATTACATGAGTTTTACTGAATAGTAGAATTACACACGTTTTCACCATTTGCTACATTGTTTAAGCTACTCAACACGAATCAAATTACAAAGGAAAGGTCAAAAGAATTACAAAGAGTCTTCAACTGGTACGTTTTTTGTCCTCTATACTTTCGTACGGTTCATACTGTGTTGTATTTTCTTTGTGATTACATGGTGTAATATTAAATGAAATAGCAATATATAGAATGTAAATAATTTTATTTTTTATATTTATTTATTTGAGGGCACTAATAGAGAATTTTTGCGGCTTAATGGTCAACTAAGAACGGCCATGCACCACCACCCATAGAATCAAGAAAGAGCTCTCAGTCTGTCAATCCTTACTATGTCTGGACCTGGTAAGTTTCCCCGTGTTGAGTCAAATTAAGCCGCAGGCTCCATTCCTGGTGGTGCCCTTCCGTCAATTCCTTTAAGTTTCAGCCTTGCGACCATACTCCCCCCAGAACCCAAAGACTTTGATTTCTCATAAGGTGCCAGCGGAGTCCTAAAAGCAACATCCGCTGATCCCTGGTCGGCATCGTTTATGGTTGAGACTAGGACGGGGTCCACTTGTTGTTGTAGAATTATTGATGTACAAAAAACAAAATAACAAAGATAAAATCAAACATTTTTCCTCACATGCATTACATAGTTTCTTGTCCTAAAAAATATTTGATAAAACAATTAAAAAAAATTAAACATTTCACTACAAGGAAAACTCAATTTACCCATTGATTATTACCCACGGATTTGTATCCGTAGGTAAATTCAGCATTACCCACGAATTATTACCTACAGATCTGTATTTGTAGGTATTTCCCACGGATTTAAGTCCGTAGGTATTATCTACGGACATAGATTCGTAAATATCACCCACGGACACAAATCCGTAGGTATTACCCAGGGATATTGGTCTATAGGTATTATCCACAAACTATTTCCGTAGGTAATACCTACATACCTATGTCCGTGGGTAATACCTACGGACCTATGTTCGTGGGTAATACTTAGGAACTTATATTTATGGATAAAACTACTATTATCTTTTATTAATCATGTTCATATTGATTTATTAGTAATAACATTAGTAAAGGTGAATATTATTAACAATATTAATATTTTTATTGATATTATTAATATTATAACTAATATTATTGGTATTTTTAATACTTTTATTACTATTATTATTATTATTATTATTATTATTAAATTTGTATTATTATTATTATTATTAATATTAGTATTATTAGTATCATCATCTCTCAATAAAGAATCATTATTCTTGTCCAACAAGCAGAAGATAATGGCAGCATTAGCCTCCGCCTAATCAAAAGAAGAATTTGAAAAAACTTTAGAAAAGGCTGCATCATTTCATGGTTCTGTAAAGACTAGTTCAGAAGAAGGAGAAGAAGGATCATCCCAGTCAAATCCTTATCTGCAAAATGAAGATATGTATTATGACTGAAAAGACATAAAGATTGAAGAGACATAAAGGAAAATTGTCATCATGTGAATTATTGTAAAAACGTAGTCAAAAGTGTAATAATTATGTTAGATATTGTAAAAAGTAGTCAAAAATGTAATAATTGTGTTAGATATTGTTAGATATTCCTATATGTAATAATTAGGAGTAAGACTAGGGTGTTTTGTCTTGTAGTCAAAGGAACTTCTATATAAGGAAGCCTTCCCTAGAGTTGAAGGCAAGAGTTCCAAGTGAGAGAGTTCTCTTGTAATGTGTTCTTGTGTTCTTGTTTTCAATAAAAGTTTTTGAATGAAGTGTTTCCCGAATTGCTGCATACATGTAAGTTTTCATCACCAACATCTTCTCTGCATTTGCATTACTTTTATCGATCCTGCATTACTGGTATCAGAGCCATAGTGTTCTGATATTCATGCTTGCATAACTGTGTTTTCATCATTAAAAGTTTTTTATATTTGGTTTTTCTTGGGGGGGAAGTAGAGTATGAATCTGAATCAGGAAATGGAAAACTTCTTTCTTCTTTATAATGCACCCATTAATGAAATCAGACCACCACGTATATTAGGACAAATCAAAACATGATACGAAATTATCAAAATAATATAAATCTTCTTAAAGAAGAGATAAAAGAGATAGGTAACTGTGTTGCTTAGAAGAATAAGTGACTAAGTTGCTAAAGTTGTAATTATTATTTGTTAAACTTTGAGTCTTAAGACTGTATCATCTAAGGTAATAAGAACCTTTGTTGTTCTTAGTTCTTTAAGTGGTTTCTAGGGTAGCGCTGAGAGGCGTTTATACGTTGGTCAGCTGTGGTCCCGGCAGTAAAGCCTGAGTGAGAGGTAGTAAGACCGTTGGTCAGCAGTGGTCCCGTAGCATGAAAACCAGGGAAAGACTAAGAATGCCGAATTTTCTTAGAACCTTAAGTGATATAGGATTAAGAAACAAAGATAAACAAATAGTGATTAGAACTCCGTAACAAGAAGCTTCTTCTTCTTCTTCAAACACAGAACATAATAAAGAAAAAGAATTACAAAACTCTTTACATAATTGGTCAGTACCTATAGTTAGGAAATGTGAAGTTTATAAACAACATAAATTTTGGTCTTAAAATCAAGATCAAGTACATATAATAGAATATAGTTACCCAGGAACAAAAAACAATAAAGTCATTAACCTATTAGAACAATCATTATTAGATCAACATATTAAAGATGGTTATAGCTTTATCCATTTAGGATTAATACAAGTTGCAGCAAAACCAAATTACAGATTAGGAATAAACAGTCCCATATTAATAATGTTAAGAGATGTAAGACTTAAAAAGTTTAATACTTCCCTAATAGCCATATTAGAAAGTAACCTTCATGATGGTCCAACATTTTTTAACTGTTATCCCAATTTTTCTATGAACTTAAGGAATGATAAAACAAGTAACTCCATAAAATTATATGTTCAAACTCCAGAAGAGATAGTAGATGAATTATCAGGTCCCATCCAGATTATTTATAGGATTTATTATAAGGTTACCAAAATAGATTATAATTATAAAGCATTAAGATCTTCACCTAGAGATGAAACCATATTAGTAGAAGCAAATCTTAGAAAATCATCAGTACAAACTCCAAAAAGATTAAGTCATGAAGAGGTAGTAAGAAGAATCCCAGAAGAATGGATATTAGAAGATATTATAGAAGAACCAAAAGTATATAATAGTCAAATAAGAGAAATAGTTCAAGATGGTACAAACATAAGACTAAAAATGAATAGGTCATCATCCTTAAAGATAAGAGAACCTCAAATACTGCATAAAGGTGAACCCTCCAGAAGATCAATAGATAGTTCCACCATAAATTTAGATTTAAGAGGATTAGATAATATTACTCCCATAGTTACAAAACCATTATATACAGAATCTAAAAAATCTGACTCGCCTCAATATTCTCCTACCGCGTCACGAATATTAAGTACATTAAATAGAGAAGAACCTTTTAAAATAGATAAAAATTGGATAAGAGAAGATTTTGGAGCAGAATATAATAAAGATAAAAGAGATTGGTATTTTAAGACTTACTCTAAAAAAGAAACAGAAGATTTTAGAACAAAATTTTATAATTATATAATTGAGAATTAGATAAATTTATATTTCTTTGACTGGTTCAAAATTTATAGTCAAGAACATAATTTGGAATATCCATTTAATAATAAAGAAATATATCCATTAGAAAAGGTAACTAGTACATGGAAAACTATTAATAATGAAATCATAGAATCTGAATATCCTCCATTACAAGCAATAAAATTACAACCCTCAACAGATTTAGAAATAGAAGCTAGCCCATATAAAGACATTAAGATAGAAGATAGACAAGTAGAAACAAAAGACATTAAAAAATTACATTCACAAATTAATTATTCTAATACAGTCTTAGGAATTATGACAAAACAATTAACTAGGATTGAAAACTCCACATCATCTTCATCACATCATAAGGAAATTTCTAGTAGCTCAAAACCTGTAAAACCAATATATAAATTATTTAATGTCCCACAAAAAGAATTAGATGCACTTAGACTAAGAACTGATGCTGATATTAAAATAGATGAATTAAAAAAGAAACTAGATGAATTAAGTAAGAATTCCATTAATACCCTAGAACTTAATAAAATGAGAGCTTATCCAAAACTTAGAAATTATTATAATAGACCAACTCCCGCGGACGTACAGTTCGAAGAAAGGGGAGAATTAGTACAAAACTCTTTTTCAGGAAATGATATAACAGAATGGAATTTAGACGGATTAAGTGAACAAGCCATATTAGATTTAACATGTCAAATGACAATGGCAGCTACTGCCCATAAAACAAAAGGATGTAGCGACAAGGCTGCCGCTATAGCCATAGTACAAGGATTCACTGGTCAGTTAAAAGGCTGGTGGGATAATCTATGCACAGAACATGATAAATTAGCAATAATTAATAGTGTTAAAACAGAAACAAATCAAGAAGATGCAGTATCAACATTAATTTACTCCATAATACAAAACTTTGTAGGAGATCCCAATATATTTAAAGAAAGATCAGCAAATCAATTAGCAAATTTGTACTGTCCAACCATGTCAGATTATAGATGGTATAAAGATACATTTTTATCAAAGGTAACTTTAAGAGAAGATGGGTTTGCTGGATTTTGGAAAGAAAGATTCCTTGCCGGCTTACCTAAATTATTTACAGAAAAAGTAAAGTTAAACTTAGAACAACATTATGGGAAACCTATACAGTATGATATACTAACTTATGGACAAATACATAACATAGTAGTAGATACAGGAATACAAGTATGTACTGACTTCAAATTACAAAATAAACTTAGAAAAGAAAGTATGGTAAACAAAAAAGAATTAGGAACATTTTGTCATCAATATGGTATGGAACCTATTAGAGCACCTAGTGCTAAGAAAAAGAAAATAATTAAAAAACAGAATAAGGTAGAAAAGAAAACGTATAAATCATATAAAAAACCATATAATAAAAAATATAATAAAACACCACAAGACAGTAAACCACGTAGAAAACACAAATATAAAAAACTAAAGAAAAAAGATAATGTTTGTTGGAAATGTGGTAGACCAGGTCATTATGCAAATAGTTGTAAAGTAGCTAAGAAAATAAATCAAATAGAAGATGAAGAATTAAAGAAAACTTTATTAAATATTCTCATAAATTCAGAATCAGAAGAAGTTGATAATACATCAGAGGAAGAAGAGAGTGAACTAGAAGTAGAACAAATAGAATCAGATAATAGTACTGAGTATTCAAAAGAAAGTGAAGAAGATTATTGCCTAGGTCCAGGATTATGTAGTTGTGAAAATTGTATTAGTGATA
>Ga0209489_103667_pt1 | contig 29528 bp, 16 predicted proteins | sample SiratrowhiteBW_FD_187527 | JGI IMG/M metagenome (GOLD analysis project Ga0209489, IMG submission 187527) | Root nodule microbial communities of legume samples collected from California, USA - Siratro white BW (SPAdes) (version 2) | ecosystem: Host-associated > Plants > Roots > Nodule | place...
AATTTAAAATATGCCCACAAAATAATGGGTGACTCTTCAGATTTTAACCTAAGCCCAAAATAGCCCATTTACACTTAAACTAAATCTGGAGATGCATTTTCTATGGGCCCTTCTCTTCAAATGATTTTCTTTTAGCCCAAATCTCCTTAATTTAATTCCTTCATCAGCCCATATCAAATTAAGAATGTGATTAGGCTTCAATTCAATCTTAGACTTTGTTTGCGCAGTCAAAATGTCTTGAATTAGCCCAATCAATGCCTCTTTCAGTTTTTGGGCCCTTAACCTGGTGATTGGTCCACTTGGAATTTGCAAAGCATCCTTTGAGTTATTTATTTGTGCAGGTGCTTGAGGTTGGTTAAACTACAGCTCTTGGTTCTCATAAAGTTAGTAACTCTGTAAGTCAGCTCCACTGTCTCCACAGGTATCAAAAACATATGTTCCAACTACCAAGTTAAAAGAAGTCTCTCTAGTGGTAGATTGAGGAGTGTTATCGTAAAACATCAACACTCTTGAAACCTCATTAGACCATCCACCTTTTTCTGCCCTAGTCTTCCTTTTATTCCCCTGAGAATGACCCAATTTGCAGCTTCTGCTTGACCATTAGTTTGAAGATGCTCCATCGAGGTAAATATTTGTTTGATTCTTAGCTCTTGACATGTCTCGTTCATCTATCGACTTGCAAACTGAGTTCCAATATCAGATACCAGCACCCTCGGTACACCAAAATGGCAAATAACATTCTTCCACACAAAGTTTTGAACCTTCGAGGTATGATAGCTACCGGTTCGACCTCTATCCACTTGGTAAAATAAAAGAAAAATTAACTACCTAGCTGTAGGAGGGAATAGCCCAATAATATCTATTCCCTATGTATGAAAAGGCCATGGGCTGGCAATGGAGTGCAACTCTTCTTGGGGCACATGCTGTTAGTGACTCATTTAATATATATATATATATATATATACACACACACACACACAAAATAGAGTTTTATGCACTCATTCATACACTCATTAAAAAATGAAGTGTATGCATTCATCATGTACCCTCATTGCACTCATGCATTTCTTTTTAGATGCCAATATCAATAAAAAAAATCACAAGAATAGCAAAATTGAAAAAATATTGTATACATTTGTGCATTTATGCACTCACCTCAAATCTTATTTTGAGACCCTCTCAACACGGCCATGATCTCACATCTTTTTTTCCACAATTTATTTTGAGACCCTGTCGATACGGTCATGGTCTCAACCTTACCTTTTCCATGACTATAAGGACCCCATCCGGGCCCTCTAAGATGACTCCTGCTTCGCTACCCTTTAGATTGGATGCCCCTTCTATAGAAAGAATCCAGGTCGTATCACTGACTTCGGTGGCCTCGACTGGAGCAGTCAACTCTGCTAGAAAATTTCACTACACCTAAGCTTTGATCGGCCCTCGAGGCTCATAGCTCATATCAAACTCTGATAACTCAACTGACCACTTCACCATTCACCCTGCCATGGCTGGCTTTTGTAGAACCTGTTTAATCGAGAGGTCAATCTTGATCACAATACTATGACTCTGAAGCAGTGATGGAGTCGTCTACCAGTTACGATCACAACCAATGCTGACTTTTCAATCTTTTGATATCTTTGTTCATGACATGTAAAACTTTACTCAGAAAATACATAAGTCTTTGGATGTCTTCTACCTCTTGCACCAATGTTGTGCTGACAACATTCTCAATAACAATTAAGTATAAATATAAAGGCACATTATATATGGGCTTACTCAATATAGACAGATTTGACAGGTAATCCTTTAACTGGGCAAAATCCTCTTCACACTCTTTCGTCCAAATGAAGCATTCGTTTTTCCTGAGACATTGGAAATATGGGAATCCTCGATCACCTCCCTTGGATAAGAATCTGGAAAGAGGGGCCATTTCCCTCGTTAGTCTTTGAACTTCTTTTACATTCATCGGGCTCCTCATGTTGATGATGTCGAGCACTTGTCTGGATTAGCTTCTATTTCCCTTTCTGTTAGCAAGAAACCAAAGAATTTATCGGCTTTCACTTCGAAAATATTTTTTTTCTAGATTAAGCTTCAATTGATTTTCCCAGGGTGTTGAACAATTCCTTCAAGTCAGATCGGTGCCTTGCAGACTCACTAGATGTCACAACCATGTCATCAATGTAGGCTTTAACATTTCTTCCAATATTTGGCTACAAAACCTTATTCACTAGACTTTGATAAGTTGGATCTACATTCTTTAAACCAAACGGTCATTTTATCTTCTTCTAAAGGATGCATCCGAATCTGATTATATCCTGAATACGCGTCCATAAAGGTCAACAATCTGCATCTCGAAGCACTATCCAAAAACTGATCTATACATGGAAAAGGATAAGAATCCTTTGGACAAGCATTGTTCAAGTCAGTGAAGTTTACACACATTCTCCATCTTGCATTAGCCTTCTTTACCATGACTTTCTAGTATTAACATAAGATCCTACTTTTCTTCCTTTGTTAACTCGGTTCCAAGTCGAAGCACCTTTCCCCCTTTCATCTGCACATCTTCAACACCTCTTACAGACTTCGACCCTCTCTCTTTATGGGGTAATTCCGCCTCGGCTTCTAAGAAATTAGTCTTCCCAACCTGATACTACACAAGTGATCCCCTCTTGTTTTGGAGGCTGTTGTCATAACATTTACGAGCTTGCCTCTGATCCACCTTCAAGGTGACTATCCTTCCATCTACTATTGGGAATTTCATCTTCATATGCACAGAAGATACAATAACACCTAGTCGGTTTAAAGAGGGCTGACCTAATATCAAATTATATGAAGATGGTGCATTAACCACTACATACCTAACCATGATGGTTTTCACTAAAGCTCTATCTGTTAAGGTAGTTCTTAGCTCCACATAACCCCAAATTTCCACATGTTCGCCAAAAAATTTGACCAAGACTCCATTGAAACGTTGTAGTTGCTTTTTCAATATCTGAAGTGATACGAAAGTATACCAGAACATGACATCCACTGAACTCCCCTGATCGATCAGGACACGGTGGAGATTTCCTCCCATCATTAAAACCGAAACAACAATTGGATCATCCTCGTGTAGTACTACGTCACTCAAGCCCTTTGCCAAGAAGGTGACATCAGGTGTTGGTGGTACGATTTGTGCTGACAAAGAGAGTACTGCCCGAGCATAGCACTTCCTACCTGATCAAGTACTTCGGTTACAAGCAACCCCCTCAGCAATGGTGTTAAGATCACTAATTGTCGGTCTTTCATGTTGCACATTGTCTGAGTTGTCATTTCGTGGTAAATTCTTCTTCTTGAGCCAACTTGGCCAGTTGCACGAAAGGTGTAATAGTTCTCGGTGTCATGTCCTTTGGTACGATGAAAATCACACCGAGAACTAAGGAAGTAACCGAGCACCTTATATGTAGGAGCGGAAAATCTAAGCTTGCTAGATATCCTCTGATCCCTTAGAATCATCCTTTGTGCAACAGTCAACTTGGGACATGATTGTCTTGTAGGGCATACTCCTCCTGACATTGCCACATGTGCTACACACGGTACATAGGGTCACTCTTCTTTCTAAAAATATTTCATCCTTCCTCTCTCTTGGCTTTATTATCACTAAATTTGTTATGAAGTCGCCTTTCCTTTGCCCTCTTGTGATTCATCACCTCTTCAGCCCCAATATGCATTGTAGCTTGGCGACGCACCTCGGCCATGGACTCAGCCCTTTATTGAAGAAGTGACTCACTCAATGGGTTAGCTCGGAGACCTTTTATAAAAATGTCAACAGACATCTCCTTATTTGGGGGATTAATCTTCACAAATATATCGCAAAAGTGAGTGAGATAATCCCTCAATGGGTCTGCCTGATGTTGTCGTATATCAAACAAGTCGGCTAGCTTTGGCGGCTTGACTTTATTTGTAGCAACTTGCTATAGAAACATCTGTGAGAAGGTGTAGAATTTATCAATAGTATCATTAGGATTCTACTGAACCACTGTAAAGCAGTTCTATTGAAAGTCCCAATGAACATCTTGCATCGAACAATATATGATCCTCTCAAGATCAGCATTTGAGCCTTGAAAGCCTTGAAGTGACATTCAAGGTCGCTTGATCCCGAGAAAGGTACCATCTTTGGCACCATATAGTGAGGCTGAACTTGTTCCGCCATTATCGCCCATGTAAAGGGTTGTGGATCACCGAGTACTTGGTTTAATCGTGGCACACCAGGTGTGGTTTTCGCAATTTGTTTCCTCACAAATTGTCGCAATTCTTCATTTTCTCTTTACAACTCTTCATGAGCTTTGAGGGCTTGCTCCATTTGATGACGAGCCTCTTCTACTTCTTCTTGCAATAATTTATACTCTACATTAGTCTCTTCTCTTTGACGATCCCTCTCAACATGCAATTCCAGCTTGCTTCTTCATTTGTTCGTTGCTATGCTGCAATTCCTGCATGGTATTGAGGATTTGCTACAACGTTGGAGCATCACCATCAATATGAACAGGTGTTGGTTGCATGTGATTTATCATTTTTTCCATGGTCATGTTTATGGTTAGTGTTTTATGAAAATATTGTGTGAATAGGAAAATATTTTACCTGACTCACAGTAGATGCCAATTTATTCAAGTCATGGAAGTTTTTGACCACTCTCTAAACTAGTCCAAATAAAACTTCTTTTATCCCCTCTCACTCTGAGTGGATAACCTTGCTCAATTTATTTCCCATTTTTCTAATAAACAACTACTTCGGTCACATGTCATGCTTAACAAACTTCTTGCACATTTTGTTATTAATTGCTTTTCTCCCAATTAGTATTTGCTTTTCTGTTTAAATTGCCCTATATCACTCTTTATATTTCTTGTTTTATTATTAATTTATCGTTGAAATAACTAAAAGTATTTGAATAAGAATTTTTTACCTTGAAAGCATTTAATAGGAGAAGCGTAGTTTGCAAGTCTAGGTTTCTAGGTCTACTCGCACCTTCCTTACCTCCTAAAGTGATACGGACCAATATTCATTTCAAATACCATTAAAAATTAATTATTTTAATCAATTAAAATGCAAGAAAACTGAATAGTATACATAGAAAATTAAAAATAAGTCAAAAGTGCAAAATAATAGAAAAAGGAATAGAAAAAAACTAAAATAGCATATAAGAGATATTGAAGCGAAAGATGAAAATTATGATTTAATAAAAATTGAAATAAAACAACTCTTGTCAGGAAATTATAACTTCCAATAATTTGATCTGTAGATCAAAGTGGAAAACATAATTATTGAAAAGGGACAAGGGTCCCTACAATACATTATTTCTTCATTTCATCCACATTTTCGTTGCCCGGGGGCTTCTAGCATTCTCAGTACCTGATTATATAATGTGTTTGTCGTTGAAAATTTGCACACAAAATTCAATTATAATACAATCAAACCAAGACTTTTGAAATCCTAAATCCACTATGTCTGGTCATTTTACGCAACCACATAAGTACCAAGAAATATATATATACATATATATATATATATATATGTACATATATATATATGTATATATATAATACTATGTTCTTATATGTTCCAAGTTAATCAAAATTGAAGCGTCTATATCTTGATGACAAAATTGAATTCAGTAACCTAATATTCAGCACTTTAATAAGTTGAATAAAGAATAAAGAACACACTCATCAACTAAATATGGTAAGTAGTATTTGTTTCGCAAAACTAGTTCATAAGATAAATTTCTACAGATAATTGATAAATTTAATTTTATAAATTTTGAGTTGAAAAATCGAATTATTATAATAGAAGTGTTTGATAAATTAATAGATAATTAGTTGATAAACATAAAGAGATAAGTACATAAGTTTTATTATATAAATGAAATTTGTATTTTACAAAATATTATTGTATAATTATAATTTTAAATATTAAAAAAATTATATAATTAAGATTTTAAATATTTAAAGGAAATATTCAATTATTTCTATTCATTTTTAAAGAATGATTTAATTTTTTTTGACAGGTTATTTTATTTAAATGAGTTCATGTAATGTTAATGTTTATTTTAAAATTGTTTTATGTTTCTATTTAAAGTTTTATTACATTAATTTATTTTTACAAGTTTTTCTGTATATAATTTCCAGCTAATCTTTTTAATTATTTCAATTTATAATGTTATATTAAAAGTTAAAGAGAAACCAAGAAATATTTAAAATAATACAATAATTAATTATATTAATAAAATTGCAACAAAAAATAGTTGATAAAAAATTACAAACAGTAAAAAATATATTAAAGTATAAAAGATACTAATTAAAGAAAATTAAATAAGTTATAACTATTAATTTATAAGTTTGATATATATATATATATATATATATATATATATATATATATATATTTGATTAAATAAATTAGTAAGCAAGGTATTAATGTTAATGTTAACAAAACAAACTCTTAACAGGGTGAAAAGCCCTACAGATAGATATTTAAAAAATAGATGCACTTATGCAAAGAATATTCAGTCCATTTCATTCTAATAATAATAATAATTAGAATTTTACATTCTTAGTAACTTAAAAGTCTTTCACAAACACTAGTTTTTAAACTTTATCACCGCAAACTTATTCAAAGAATCATAGTTTGTATTAGGACTCTGCATATTATACTAATAATACATGTATCACCGAGTTTTGAGATATCCAGAGGTACAATTATTCGTTTTGTGGAGAAAACTATCTACGAATTCAAATAACTTGAAATACATGAAAAATGATTTTATTATAAGAGATAGCTTATACTTATAAAACATTATCTTTAAATATTTTAACGTAGGTTTAAAAATATATAGTATTTACTTAATTTTTTTGTTACTTATATTAATATTTTTACAAAATTTTCTTATTAATTTAAGCGTCAAAAAAAATTCTTAGATACAGAACTCCGCTTAAATATTTCTGAAAAAATTGATAACCATCTTTCTAGACATCAAACTCAACTTCTTCAAAACTTCTTGAGAACTATCTCGGATGATTCTTGGTGTGTCTATGTAAGAACACTTTATATTTAGAATCTTCCGCTGCAGACGGCAGTCAAAATGAGACACTATTCAGACCTCAAATATGCGACAAAGTCGTGATCCCTTTGAACTAAGACGTGGCTACAGCACACCTATTTGCTTCATAAGAGGCTATAATTATTTATATAGAAATAAAAAAAAATTAAAAGGGTATTCACTATTATTTTTTAGAGTTAATTCATTTTGGAACTGGTCTGTGGAACTTTGTCAACTTTGGCAGTATTAGATGTTCGTTATCCGAATCATTTTTAATAATCTATATGAATGTCTATAACGCAAAAAAAAACAAAAGTTTTCAGGTAATGAAAATGAAAGGTGCATTTTGAACTTCTTTATGTGTTTTAATCTCTCAAAAATGTTCATTGCAAAAAAAGAAAAGAATTTTAATTCAGCATAGTCATGGACTTTTCAGATTATACGTTTTTAATTAAACGAAGTGCTGGTCACGGCTTTTAACGGACTTTTGATGGTCTAAAAAACACGGACTTTCGTTGGAATTGAATATATCATATTTTTTTCCGCCATTTTCTGTGTAACATGTGTCAAAGTCATATGATTTGAATAAATAGTGTATGATAGTGTACGTATGTAAAGTATAAGAAAAATTAGACTATCGTTAGAAAACACATGTGCTCTCGTATGTCTATGTATATATAATCTTATTTTATTGTGGTCTCATGTGTTCTTAATTCTTCGTAAAAGTATTAAATATTATTTTATTATTTTTATCACTAAAATTATTATACTGTCTCTTAATTTAATTTTATTACAATTATAATTATATAATATATTTAATTTTGTGAGAAAAAACGATATATTTATTATTTGTTATATTTATGATTGTTGTACTTGTCATCACATAAAATTTATGTTAATAATAGATGTTTGATCCCTTTTACAATTCATGAGCTAAAGAATGTGGGACTATTTTGCTAAAGAATGTGGGACTATTTTATGAGGGAAATGTAGTTCAATTTAAGTCTACCTCCATACTACACAAAACAACGTAAGTTTTAAACCTTTATAAGAGTTTAGCTCCATGCAAGTGTATTGATGCAAGTGTGTTCGTCGTGTTTCACTTCCTTGTCTAAGGTTTTTACTATTCAATTCTAGTTGGGGGTGGATTGGGGGTGATGAGTTGACTTTGGAGAATGAGGGTTTTGATCACTCAATCTACCCTAATTGAGGTCCAATAAGAGTCTTTTTTATCCCTATACTTTTTACAAAAGAAAATTACTATTTTTATACAAATTTCTACTCTTATTTTTTATACAAGGCTAAGAAAAGGGAAATAGAGTTCTAATAATTCACACTTTATAGAAGGAGAGACTTTTGAGGTTCTTCTTGCTCCTTCAATTCTCCTAGGCATGGCCCTGGTAAAAGGCCCAATGTGTGGTCTTCCAGATGGTTCTTCATCAAGAAGGAGTAGTGTTCTCAAGCTCATGATATGGTAACCTATTTGTTCAAGAGATAGACATTGTCTTATATGCTGCCTCATGACCATCAAATGGGTCCAATGCCACTATTCAAGGTTTCTTAAAGACCTCGAAGCTGTAGTCATTGGGTGAAGTAATTCACAAAATCTTGTTCAAAATCATGCTATGCATATGATCTTGAGATCATACATCTCAAATAGATAAGTTTGTTCTTTTCCATGTGCTGGAAGGAAAGAAGGTCAATCCTCCAACACTCAACCCAGAATTAGGACATTGCCTCCAAAGATGGGTTTTTTAGAAGAGAAGCAAGACTCGTATTCCCTACTGCATCCTATTCACTAGGATAATGCCCCTATTTGACATTTTGGCTAAAGAACTCTCAACTAATGAAAATGGTGGCAAGTGGAATATGTCCACCTTGGCCAAGATGCAAATAGGAAATGCAATGAAAGAAACTCTTAGAAAGTTTCCATAGTTTGAACTTGAGTTTGCAACATCAACCACTAAAACTAAAGCTTAACCATGCCTCACATAAAGCAACTTTTGGTAACTCACTGCAAAGGATTATCATCTCTTCAAAACACAAACCATTGAAAAGAACAAAACGAACAAAGCCTACCTTAAATAATGACGATTGACGGGAATCAGTGCCCTCTGCTTAGAAAAGTAAGCGAGAAGAAGCAATAGAGTCTTATACTAAAATAAGATAAATCATGTCAAATTTTGTTCCTCAACATCAAGCTTTAGATACAGTGAATCATACTCTTATGATACATCCATATGAGACAAATGAAACTACCATGAATGAAGGAGAAGTTATGTTTGACAATCACTCTCAAGCAATTTTTGTGATCATGGCTCTAAACCTTCTTCAAGCCTTCTTGTGTCACCCTCTTAACTTAGCTAAGTCTCTCCAACCCTTCCTTCTTTATACCTGTGTAATCATGAACTTTGACATATTCAAACACAATCCTTAATGACATTTAGTTGATTTTTTTTATTTATAAATTTTTTAACTTAACTAATAAAACATTAATACTTCATCTTATTTAAATCACTTGTACTCGTATATCAATTTACTCTTTTCTTATTATAATTTTAGATTTTAATCTCTTATATTTGATCTAGTCAATTTGGAAGATCTATTTATTTGTGAGATTTAGTATTTCAAATTTCAATTATACAAACCAAATCTTTTAAATATTATAACTTTTAAAAAAAATAAATAGTTGAATAATATCATTATTATTAAATCTCATATTAGTAAATTCAAGCTAATTGAGCTACTGATTGTAATATTGCAATTGTAACATCCCACAAAATACAAACCTACTATCACAGCTAAAATAACATATATACAAATGTTTTACATTTATCCATACCTAATGTGGTTCAAAATATACAAATATTTCAAACTTGAAATTTAAAATTTAATTACAAAATAATATGTCTAAGTTTTTCAAAATAGAAATCTATAGTTAACAAGACTGCTCAACTAAGAGTATCTTCTACATGCTCCTTTACAAAATCGTCTACTCCCGTGTAACACACGATCACCACACAAAGAAAATAACAAACACAACAAAAACAAAATAGGGCAAGCTAATAGTTTGTGAAACATCATAGAAAATCACAATTAACACATATAAGCAATTAAACCATCTATTACACAACTCATTTGACAACTTCTAAGACATGACCTTGAGATACAAAAAAGAAACTAGACTATACTTTTAGAAGACTCATGCATTAAATAGACCCCAAGATATGCACTTGTCATACAACTCCAAAATGTGAATCTACACAGTCCCAATCCATGAATCAACAATCTTATATGGTAGGGTTAATTCCCCTTGCACTTTCTTGACCAACTATATTTCAAGCTGCAATCACCCAGTTCAAACCTGCTCCGACTCTCACCACCTAAAAATGTTCATCTATGTGATTCCTATTACTAGTATAGTCAGTATATCAATCTTTATTGATCACATCCTTAAAAATGTATATCCTAATTGATCTAAACACGGATATTTTCTTTCCTAAAAATATTATGCCTTGAGATTGACCATCTTAATCAACACTTTAACGTTGTCATATCACAAGCATATATCTCTACCCCTTCACTCATTTACTTTTTAATCTCAATCTCAAATATCTCAAGAATTACATAATCATCAATACTATACAATCTCGATCATGAATCAATCATTTATATCAAATCCACAAATTTCATTACAAAAGAATCAAACAATCAAAACGGAAAAAAAATTAGTTTTAGCGAGAATCTCATTGTTGAATCAAAAATTCTATCGCTTGAGCGAAAAAGGACCCGAGAACAAGTCTAGTTCCAATATTATTTTCACTTAAGTTAATCTCTTTCCTTGAGCGAAAATCTTCTTATTTGAGTGAAGATCTTCTTTTCCTTGAGAAAAATTGAAATCGAAAGCAGGTCTAAATTTTTAATTGATTCGTTTGAGTGAGAATATTCTCACTTGAGCGAAATATGCAAAAAACACCAATTGTATTTCTAGTTTTCAAACCTATTTAACTACCTCAAACATTACCAATCATTATCAAAGAACTTATTTTTCGACAAAACAACATATCTATCAAATTTCATCAATTATAGCATCCCTATGTTTCTCATATTGATATGTCATTCTACATTACTCGTCAAAGTTCTTCGAACAACATACCATGTATATCTATAATTTATCAGTTTCCTTCAACTAAATCGTCACAATTGATAACTTTTCTCATTCATATATAAACCTCTATAATGACTTTATACACTTCAAACCTAAATACATTTCATTCAACTTTAAATCAAATTTTTACCAGATTTCAATAACTAATTCTCAAAACTCATATGAAACTTATCAAAGCATAACTCAAGTCAAACATACATCAATTAAAAGCTCAAAAAACCATTTTATAAGAACTTAGAAACTTAATTTACTCATTCCACACAATACCAAATCAGGATTGTAAGATCCAAATATTTCTAACCTAAGATCCAAATATTCGAAAAAACTCAACATCTATTACAGTCTACTAATTAGCTTCCCTTACCTGATAAAACAGAAACACTCAAAAGAGGTGCAAAAACCTAAGGCTATGAACACCCTAACCTGCATCATAGAGCACCTGATCAACGATCAAACTACACTACGAGAATGTTGAACCAACAAAGACTCCTCTTGAAGTCTCTAAGAGCACATGCAATAACTATTCATAGACCTGAGGAACATATTGAAAATTGAATCTGAGGAGAAAAAAAGGTAGAATTAAACTTACTCAAAGGAAGTTTCTGATTAGACGGTGTTGCTCAGATTGCTACCACAAGTCCAATGATAGGCTCCGATCATTGATCTGATGAAGGAAGGAGGCAAGATTTTAGAGAGAAGACAGAGAGAAAGGGAGGAATAGAGGTTTAGAAAGATTATGATTTTGTGAAAGTGAGACTTGACTATTTTTTCTATAAATACGTGTTTTCAATTTATTAATAAAATATTCAAGTGCTCATTTCACCTTTACCAATTTTACTTTAAAGAACAATTTCTAGGTTATTACATTCTCCCCAACAAGAAAATTTTTCACCCTCGAAAATTGACTTTTGGTGAAAAGATGAGGGTAAATTTACCTAATGGTCTCCTCCAATCCTAAGTAGAATCAATAGTCCTAACATCTCACAACACCTTCACCATATTGATGGCCTTACCTCCGAATTGCTTAGTTTGTTGATATTCAATTCTAGCCAGTTGTGCTTCAAAGCTCAAATTTTCCTTAAGTTACACTTCATCCACTGCTAGGATGTGGCTAGTGTCAGACACATACTTCCTCAACTGAGAAATGTGAAATACGTTATGTAGATTGACTAACTACGGAGGTAAAGCAATCTCATAAGCCACTATTCCTTTCTTTCTAAGAATCTGATAAGTCCTAACAAACTTAATAGATAACTTCTTCGATCTAATAGCCCTTCCTACACCTTTAGTAGGTGTCACCCTCAAGAAGAGATGTTCTCTAGTTGCAAACTTCAAGGGCTTCCTTCACTAATCAGCATATGACTTTTGCCTACTCTGAGAAGTTTTCTTCCTATCTTGAATCTGCTTCACCTTCTTAGTAATCTGCTGAAGCAACTCTGGCCCTACCAACACTATCTCTCTATCCTAATACCAACACAAAGGACTCATACACTTCCTGCCATACAAAACTTCATATGGTGTTATTCCAATGCTAGCATGATGACTATTGTTATATGTAAATCCCACCAGAGGCAATATCTCATCTCAAACACCAAGATGATCTAAAACACAAGTTCTCAACAAATCTTCTAACGATTGGATCATTCTCTCTTACTGCTCATCAATTTGAGGGTGATATACATAACTCATTCTTTGGTCCCCAAAGCATTTTTTGAAGTCTTCCAAAACCAAGAGATAAATCTGGGATCTTGATCAATCACTATACTAGAAGGCACTCCATGCAGTCTCATAATCTCCTAAACATACAATTGAGCCAACTTGGCCATAGATATTCTCAGGTTCACAGGCAATAAATGAGCACTTTCTGTTAGTCGATCAATTATCACGCACACTGCATCATGACCTCGAACTGACCTTGACAAATGGCTAACAAAATTCGTAGCTATGTTATCCCATTTCCACTCAGGAATATCCAATGGCCACAACAACCCACCAAGCCTTTGATGTTCTACCTTTGATTTCTAACAAGTCAAGCATGCGACAAGATATTGAGCTATATCTCTTTTCATACCTGACCACCAAAAAAAGAATTTTTTAGATCCTGATACATCTTAGTTGTACTTGGGTGCAGACTAAGATGACTCTTGTACCCTTCTTCAAGAATCATTCCCTTTAGAACATCATTTACAGAAACATAAAGTCTGCCCTGAAACCTCAACATCCCATCAATTCCCAGTGTAAAATCTCTTGCCTGATCTGTTCCCGACAACTCCACAGTGTGTCTAAGACTAAGATCTTCTAGCTATTTCTCCTTGATTTTTCCAAAGAAATCATTAGTTATGGTTTGCTTGCCACAACTAATATGATCCCTGTGGAGCTTCACTTCCAAGTTTAAATTTTTAAATTGTTCAATCAGTTTGTACTTTTTAATCATCAATGCTAACATCTAACTACTCAAAGCATATGCCACCACATTAGCTTTCTTCGGATGATACATCAAGTGGAACTCATAGTCCTTCAGAAACTCCTTCCATCTTATTCGCCTCATGTTTAGCTCTTTCTAATCAAACAGATACTTCAAACTCTCATGATCACTAAACACTTGAAATAAACTCCATACAAGTAATGCCTCCAAATCTTCAACGCAAACACCACTGTTGCCAACTCTAAGTCATGAGTAGGATATTTCTCTTATGAACTTTGAGCTACCTTGAAGTATAGGCCACTACTTTCTTCTCTTGCATTAGCACACCACCCAATCCCTGATGTGAAGCATCATAATAAACTTCAAATGGCTTGCTTATATTAGGAATCACCAACACAGGAGCATTGTAGTCAAACTTTTCTTTAACTCTACAAAACTTTTCTCACACCGATCAATCTATGCAAAAGGTTGATCTTTGCGAGTCAGCTATGTCAAAGGTGTTACTATCCTTGAAGAATCTCTAATAAACATTCCATAGTAGCTAACTAAATTCACAAAGCTTCTTATCTTAGTAACCATCTTAGGGTGTTCCTGTTGCAGTACTACTTCCACTTTGGCTGGGTCTAAGAGATCCCCTGAGCTGATATCACATGCCTCAAGAAATTAACTTCTTCCAACCATAACTCATAGTTAGAGAATTTAGCTTGCAACTGCTTCTCCCTTAAAATCTCCAACACCAACCTCAGATGCTCTTGATGCTCATCTTTTGCCCTTGAATAGGTAAGGATGTCATCTATAAAGACTAGAACAAACTTATCAAGAAAAGGATAAAAGATTATGTTCGTATAATCCATAAACAGAGCTGGAGAATTCGTAACTCCAAATGGCATCACCACACACTCATAGTGTCCATGGCAAGATCTAAATGTTGTCTTTTGCACACCCTTAGCTTTCACCAAAATCTAATGGTATCCCAATCTCATATTTATCTTGTAAAACACAGTTGCCCCACTCAACTGATCCATTAAGTCATCAATTCTTGGCAAAGGATACTTGTTCTTAATTGCCTACTTCTTCAACTTCCTGTAGTTCACACACAACCGAGAACTCCCATCCTTCTTTTTGACCAACAACATTGGAGTTCTCCATGGAGATACATTGGGTTGAATGAACTACTTCTCCAACAATTCTTCAACTTGCTTTTTCAGTTCCCTCAACTTAGTAGGAGCCATCCTGTAAGGTGCTATTGAGATTGGCCTTGCTCTAGGCGCTAGATCAATTGAAAAATTCACTTCTTGTTTAAGAGGTAATCCAGGTATATCATCTGGAAATATGTCCATAAAATCACTTACCACATGTATAGACTTCACCTCCACTCCATCTTCCACTTTCATATGAGTCAAAATCACAAATCAATCTAACCCATCTCTTAATTCCCTCAAAACTTGGTGAGCAAAAATGACAATTGACTCTTCAACTTCAGAAAACACTAACCTCTTCTGAATACAGTCTACGAGGATGTGATTGACAGATAGCCAATCCATCCTAAGAATGACTTCCAACCCTTGAAGAGGTAAGCATATCAGGTTAATCTTGAATCTATACCGCTCCACTACTACTGGACACTCAACAAAAACTACTAAGATCAACATAGTTCCAGATGTTGGTGTAGAAACTGCGAGTTCAAAATGCAGCTCTTTGACTGGCAGACCAAGCTCATCAACACATAACCTTGACACAAACGAGTGTGTCGCTTCAGAATCAAACAAACCCTTCAAGCATCTACCAGCTATGAAACACGTACCTTGTATGAGGTTGTCTACTCGTTGCTCCTGACATGGCAAATACTCTCCCGGATGCCTTGGGCCTGCTGCCCTCACTCCTCAACTGCTAAGAACCACTTGCAGAGGTAATCACTCTTCTATTTGGATACTCTTTAGCAAAATGTCATTCCTTCTGACAAGTGTAGCATTTGGGCTTCCAAAATTGTTGATGTTGTGGCCTAAACTATGGTGGAGCTACTCCTACTCTAGAGGCCTAGCATAAGGCTTCTACAACTGTCCTATACTTTTTCCACTAGCAGACCCTCCTCCATGATTTCTTATGACTCTGTTATAACCTTTTCTCAAAAGTCTCCACCATCTTCACCTTCTCCACAGGTGCAGGAAACTCCCTTATGCACAAAAGAGCTATCACCTTTTTCAGCTCATGTTTCAAGCCTTCCTCAAACATCCTACACCTCCAAGCCTAAGCGGTAGCATGGGTGTAGAATCGTGATAACTATTCAAACCTAGCAGCATAAGCCGTCACAGACATCTCTCCTTTCTCCAATCTGATAAAGTCATATTCTTTAGCAAACCCTGCACTATCTGGGAAGTACTTCTCCAAAAACCTATCCTTGAAGCTCTCCTAGGTATTTGATTCAGCTCTAGCCTCCATCATCTTCTGGGCCCCATCCATTAGAACTCTGACTCTCCAAATAGCAAATAAGTGGAAAAATTCAGCTTCTGGCCTTCAAAGCAAGTGGTTGCCCTAAAGATCTTCTCTATCTTCCTAACCCACTGATCTACCTGGTTCGGAGTAGTGTTCCTACTGAACTTGGCAGGATTGTGCCTCAAAAAGCCAATCAATTCCATTCGTTCCTATGTTTCATCAGCAGAAGAAGTAGTTGTTGTCCTTATAGCATCCCATTGATGCATCATTGCTTGCTAATTTTGGGCCATGGTCATGTTCTACTACTGGATGGCACTGGCCATCATCTCCCTTGCTCTGACAATTTAGCTCATCTCTGATGGAGGTTGAGGAGGAGTAGGAGGTCTAGAAGCCATTTTATAAGACACAAAAGAAAGATTTAATATCATTCTTTTAAACTCAAGTCAACTACAAAAGCCCACTACAATCTAACAAGCTCTAACACAAGAAAACCCACAACCTCCAAGCCACCTAAGGTTCGACTTGCTTTGATACTATAAATGTAGCAACCCACAAAATATAAACTTACTATCACGACTAAAAACTACTAATCCAATAATTATACTCATTCCACACAATACCGAATCAAACCTACAGGAAAAAGAGCATTTATAACCGATTTACATTCAGTTCATATTTCTAACCTAAGATCCAAACATTCAATAAAACTCAACATCTATTACAGGATACTAATTAGCTTCCCTTACCTGGTAGAACAGAGACACTCAAAAGAGCTCCAAAACCCAAGAGTACGAGCACCCTAACATGCATCATAGAGCATCTAATCAGTGATCAAACTAAACTACAAGAATGTTCAACCAACAGAGACACCTCTTAAGACACCTTTTAAAGTCTCTGAGAGCACATGCAATAACTATTCATAAACCTAAGGAACATATTGAAAATTGACTCTTGAGGAGAAAAGTTGTAGAATTAAACTTACTTAAATGAAGTTTCGGATTGAACAATGTTGTTCAGATTACTATGAGTCCAATGGTAGACTTTGATCATTGATCTGATAAAGGAAATAGATACGATTTTAGAAAGAAGGTAGAGAGAAAAGGAGGAAGAGAGAGATGATGATTTTGTAAAAGTAAGACTTAACTATTAATTTTTTCTATAAATAACTGCATTCAATTAATTAATAAAATATTCAAGCATTCTTTTCATTTTTACTACTTCTATTTAAAAACAAATTCTAAGTTATTACAACAATACTTAAATATCAAATTCAAAAAATTGAAATATAAAAAGCTAAAATTTATAGTTGTGATATTTGAAAGAGCCAATTGACAAAGTAGACCATTCTGAAATTAAAATTGAACCACCATAATACTTGCTGAACTAAAATGTGGTCAAACTTAAATTTTAAATAATTGATCATGTAAGTTTTTCTACGTTGAAATGTGAAATTGAACTCTTCTTTCTTCATTTTTTATTAATAGATGCGCGTTTATATAAGAATTCATTTACTTGTCAATCAGCAGCGAGTTGGATTTTTCTTTTATTATTATTACTATTCTTGGTCTGTCTCCGCCGGTTTAATTTTGGTAACATAAATATGCACCTTGGACCTTTTTCTATAATCTAAGTTTGAATTTAAAGTTTAAAATATTTTATTTTAATCTGTTAAAATAATTTGTTAGATTAAATCAGTACTTTCTTCATTTTAACACAACTAATTTAATTAACGTACGACTGAATCCATGTTACATCAATCAAAACTACTATTATTGGAAGAAACTACAGACAATAGGTCAATTTAATTTAAAAATAAAAAAAGAATTACTATCATACACATATAGCTTTCATTACAATAACGTAGAAAATAAAATGAAAAAAGAGACACAAAATACTGCGTAAACAACTAGTACATCAATTAAATTATTATATTTATTTTTCAAAATTGATCTGGTTTGATTTTCTTGTAATATTTAAGTAAAATGTTGACCAATCAGAGTCTCAACTCGGCGTCACCCATCTGCTCTCTTTCTTTGACTAATCACTGCTTTGAACGTGTCTCACGTATTGTGACGTGTTCTATTGTCTCATGTCGAGCCTTCTGTATATACCCCAACAAGCTTATCTCAACCATTATTTGTACACGCTCACATATAAACCAATATCTGCACCCCTTCAACTTCTTCCATACAAATCTCCACAACATTTTCATAAAACATAACAGTTCTTTTTCGGCACCTATACGTTTTTGTGTTTCATTCTTGCAACGATTGAGGAAAGTTCTAGACATGGCAACCAAAGTTTATGAGCGAACTCTGGAGGAAACACCAACATGGGCTGTTGCAGTTGTGTGTTTTGTGCTGCTTGTTGTTTCAATCGGTATAGAACATCTTATTCATGGTATTGGAAAGGTAAGCTAGCTATGAGATTAATGTTTAAGGCTTAGAGAACATCAAACTAAGTTATTTTCATAGTAGAAATCCATTAGGAGTGATATCGGAGACTAATGCATGACGTAGATGATCGAAATGAGTTTTGTTTCCTCATATTAAGTCATCGTTTTAATCAGCATAATTTAAAAACTTATCATTAATCATTTGTTTTGAATCTTGTTGAGCTAGCTAAATTTATGTATTTAGTCAAAAGATATACTATTAATGTTGTTAGCATAGAGTTCTAATGAAGTTAACCACCATTTAGTATCATGTAAGTAGTCATTTTATACTGTATCTTTTTTAGGAGATTCAACACTCATATATAATATCTGTCTTATAACTTGTTCTGTTCAACCCTGACCTCTGGGGGTGTAATTTGCCACTTCTGATTACAGTGGTTCAAGAAGAAACAAAAAAATGCTCTTTTCGAAGCGTTGGAGAAGGTCAAAGGAGGTACTTGTGCTCTTCTTTAAAACTTCATTGCCTAATTCTTGCAATTGTAGTTGCTGTTTAGGACCCTTTCCAAATAAATAAATTAAAAATTGCTGAATTCACACAATGTGTTAGAGTTTCTAACTGAAGAAATTTTTTTTTTGACATTACTATGTTCAGAGCTTATGGTGATGGGATTCATATCCTTGCTCCTAAGTGTGTTGCAAGATCAAATTTCCAAGATCTGCGTATCAAAACACGTCGCATCCACGTGGCATCCTTGTTCCAACCCAAAGTCCTCAACTACATCAAAAACTGAGGATGAATCTGATGACATTCAGATAAATTCTAGGAAACTCCTACAACTTTATGACTCCATACCAAGGCGTGTTCTGGCCACAAAAGGTTACGACAAGTGCGCTGAAAAGGCAAGTTGATCATCTTCACTGTCCTAATCTTTGCATTCTGAAAGAACAAAAATTTTTCTATATCTGATTGAGGGACCATGTTTGTCTGATACCCTTTTCATCATAAAATAAGAAGTTACTATATAATAGGTGTGCTAAGATAAGAAAAATATTCTGTGGGCATCCACCGACTTAGGAAAATTATTAGATTATGGTTCTCGTTTTCAATAGTTTCCACATGACATTTACTGTTATTAAATTTTTGTTGTAAGTTAAAAAACTTAATATACATGTTTGTTTTCCAACCTTTAAATGGACTTTATATATTAGCTAATTTTTAATTTTTGATATTTTATATAGTTATAGTTATGATGGGTGGTTTTGGCTTTGCAGGGAAAAGTAGCTTTTGTTTCAGCGTATGGGATTCACCAGCTGCATATATTCATCTTTGTATTAGCAATATTTCATATCCTACAGTGCATTATAACACTGGGTTTGGGAAGAACCAAGGTACTCCTCAGTCCTCCCCCTTTTTTTGACTGCGGGTTGTTCTTTGTTTCTCTCTCTGAATTCTTGGTTTGGTTCAATTGACACAGATGAGAAAGTGGAGGAAATGGGAAGATGAAACAAAGACCATTGAATACCAATTTTATAACGGTAAGAGCTCAAAATTTATCGACTCGATCATGTTGTGTTACTCATTTCAAGTGCCAGATAATGTCAATGATATCGTACATATATCCATAATTAATTAATAATTAATTAAAAGTTGACATGTTGATGTTCAGGAGGTTGACTTTCTTAAGGGTTTGGTATGACTTTAAGCTGGAACACTGAGTCTTGCATTTTGTTTTGGATGAAAAACACAATTTTGTTTATATTACATTATTCTGTAACAGGTCAATTTTATGTAAATTTTACTGATTAATCTGGATTTTTCTTTATTTAGTTAACTTACTTAAAGGTAATATATTTAAATTTATTACAAATTTTTTTATAATATCACTTCCATCAAGATGCATATTTTTTTTAAGAAAATACTAATTTGACACCACTGTTTATATTATATTTCTATTTGACACTGCATTTTGTTAATAAAATATTATATATAAATAAAATAATAATATTAAATGGTGTAAAAAATGAATAGTAGTGTCAAAATATTACCATCTATTTTTTTATGTATTTGCAAAATAAGTATTATAGAAGTACGTAATTAGTTCCATGATGAAGAATGGGAAAATCTGTATGATATTATTTTAAAGTAAACAATGACTTATCTTTTTTTCTCCTTTGAAAAATAATTATTATGAAAATAATCAAAATTAAAAAAAAATATAGTGCATCTTTATTCTAGTAGTTTTATTTCAAAGACGAATAGAAACAATATAATGTAGTAGCCATGTTGATCTTGGTTTCATGTACTTCTTAAAGGTATATATTGTGGAATGTGTTTTTTATTTCTTTCAGCCATTTATATTACATGGTCCATTTCTGACTGTGCCGTTTATAAATGTGTACGTATCACAGATCCTGAGAGGTTCAGGTTTGCAAGGGACACAACATTTGGAAGAAGACACTTGAGTCCATGGAGTCAGTCAACAATTTCCTTATGGATAGTAAGGGCAAATTTGTTTTATATGAATAAATATGCTGATAAAATTCCAAAAATGAGTTTATTAGCCATTTTCACAAGGAAACTACGGCATTAGCAGATTTTATTTTAGTTTTTTAAATTTAAAGTGTGTAATTAGTCTTTAACACGTAAATAAATAAATTTTTTTCATGTTCCTGATTATTGTCTTTCTACGCTGTTTGAATCAGGTTAGCTTCTTCCGACAATTCTTTGGATCAGCCAGCAAAGTGGACTATTTAACTTTACGACATGGATTCATCATGGTGAGTTATATTTAAAAATATTTGGTAATGTTATCAATGTATATTTGAGGTGTAAGATTTGTAAATCAATTTTGTGAAGTTAAATTTAAAATATATTTTTGAAGATGATATTAAAGTTTATCAAAATTTAACTAACAAAACTTATTAATACAATTAAATTATTTTTATAATATTAAATATGGCAAAATTAGTAGACACTTCATACCAATAACATAATGGAATCGATCAAAATTTATATTTTTTCTATCAGTAACAGAGTTGGTTAGAAAATATGTGGTTATTGCTCAATATTTTTTCTCATCTTTTGGGTATTAAAAAAATGGAAAGACTAAGATACTCGAGATTTTAGGCGCATCTGGCACCGGGAAATGATGCAAGATTCGATTTCCAAAAGTACATCGTGAGATCACTTGAAAAGGATTTCAAAGTTGTTGTGGGAATAAGGTAAGCACAAATTCTGTTTTTGCTTTGCTTTTATTAATTTACTCGTCATTTTAAGCTCAATAATTGTGTATCTTGCAGCCCAGTGATATGGTTCTTTGCAGTGCTATTCCTTCTGACAAATACTCATGGTAAGCCGTCTTCAAATTCCTAAATTAATTTTAATAAAGAAAATCTTTAATATAATCTGTCAATAAACTTGATCCTTGATATTGTAAAGAACCAAACTTAGTCTTGCATCTTATAATTATCAATCAATTTAGGGTCTGTTCGTGTTAATCTTGAGGAGAAATGATTTTAGTATAGAATTTAATTTTGAACCTATGAACTTGATTAAATATGTTCTGAGTAACCAAAGGCACTAGAACAAGATAGAACAAAGTTTGTTGTGAATTGTGTGATTGTTCCAGTTTATCCCACTATTCATAGTTTAAAAAATATTTGTTCTCTCTGCAGGGTGGTATTCTTCTTATTGGCTTCCATTCATCCCATTTGTGGTAAGCACAAACTACGCATAATGTTTATGTTATATTTCATTTGTCGATGTGAGAGCATGTATAACTCAGTCAAATTTAATGTAAATTTGACAGATAATCTTAGTAGTGGGTGCTAAACTTCAAATGATCATAACAAAGATGGGACTGAGGATAACAGACAGAGGGGAAGTTGTGAAAGGTGCACCTCGGGTTGAGCCAGGAGATGACCTGTTCTGGTTCAACCGTCCACGCCTCCTCCTCTTTCTGATTCATCTTGTGCTCTTTCAGGTAATTTCACCACTTCTCTTCCTTAGATTCTTTCATCAACAGATTTCTTGAGCTCTGAAAATAACTTTATTTGTTTGCTTCTATGTTGCAGAATGCTTTTCAACTCGCATTTTTCTCTTGGAGTACCGTAAGTTTATCTGTCTTGACTAAGTTCTCTTCATCTTGTGCCTTAGTTTCTCTCTTTTTTGTTATTACTACAACATTATATATGTGCCTTTGTTTCAAAATTTTCCTAACTTCTCCATAATTACTGTTTCAGTATGAATTCTCCATCAACTCTTGCTTCCACGAAACAACTGCAGATGTTGTCATAAGACTTACAATGGGGTAAGTTTGCTTCTGTTATACAAAGTTCATATGCCAATTTTTTTTCTTTAAAAACCAAAAATAGAATTGATAGGAGTGCTCCAACCCTGTTATATAAAAAACAAAACAATGCAGTAATTTCTATGTAACACACTATAGTTAAATCAACCACTTCTTTGACCTTAACAAATAAATACAGTACATGTCACTAAATATGTTTTGATTCGAACAACACTATTTTGTCCTTCAACTTTGCATTCTTACGATCTCTGCCCGCAAATGTTCCAGATAAACGTACCTCCATATATATCCACATCTACTCTTATCAAGAGAATACATTATACTACTGAAAAGCCTAGCCCTAAGCACCTGAAACGAAAGTTTCTCCCTACAAACCAACGTTCATACCAAAGTTCATGTGCAAATATATAGACCAACCATTAATTTATTACATTATATATAAACCTAACGATGAAGTGGCAATTTGAATTTGCAGGGCTGTCGTACAAGTTCTATGCAGCTATGTGACATTACCTCTGTATGCTCTAGTCACACAGGTCTCACTTGCTAGAAAATTCTATCCATGCTTATATATATATATATATATATATATATATATATATATATATTTTTTTTTTTTTTTTTTTTTCTTTCAAAAAACTAAATAATCATTATGTTTTGCAGATGGGTTCAACCATGAAACCTACCATCTTCAATCAGAGAGTGGCATCAGCACTGAAGAACTGGCACAACACTGCCAAAAAGCAAGTCAAAAACAGTAAGCAAACCACACCATTCTCAAGCAGGCCATCAACCCCAACATATGGTATGTCTCCAATGCATCTGCTGCAAAAACACCTTGCTGGTAGAAGTGATAGTGCACAAACATCTCCAAGGACATCCAACTATGAAAATGAACAATGGGATGTTGAAGGCTCACCTTCCACAAGCAACCATGCAGCAGCTGAAGAAACTCAAATGCAAGTCATGATGGAGCCAGGCTCAAGCTCAGCATCAGAATTGCCTACCAGCTCTCAGCTAGAAATCAGAGTTAGTTCATCAGAGTTTTCCTTTGAGAAGAGACATACCAGTGTTAGTGACGAGATGTGAAGTTAATAGTTTTTATCAACCACTTCAAATGTACAGCTTCTGTACATATCAAAGTTCAAATGCATTCTTTTGCATAGCCATTTGGAGAATGAGGCATACCCTTGTTGAAGGAGCATGTGAGGAAAGAGACTGTGTTGAAGGCATAATTTGCGGCTGAAAAATCATGATGCCTACATATAAGTGTACAACAACAAAATATGTTCCCCTTCGAAGTGACTCACGCTAAGCCACGTTCAAAGAACTATTTTTAAGTGTATGTTTGGACATAATGAATGGAGAATCGTTTTTGAATCAATGTGATTTTACAATTTGATTCCAAGTAAATTTTTGTTTATAATAACGTGAGCTTTGTTTGTATATTATTATCATAAGTTAATTTTCATGCGTAATTCTGATGGAAAAAACTTGTAATAATATTATTTTTTCATTTTCAGCAAAATTGATTTTAAGTGTATAACTTTAAGATGTATTAATTAGTGCCATGTGATTCTGATTTGTTTGGTATAACTTTTGAGATGTGATTTGTTGCGTTTTAGATATGTTTTCAGAGCTTTAATGGCTAAAGTTAATGGCTATGACTTAATATTTTAAATGTGATTCTTCTGTTGCTAATGTGTTTCTGAACTTACTAAAACTTGACAAACTCGTTCATTTTCTGAAATAATTGTGAGTGGTGATATTTTGACATCACTATTTATCTTTAACACCATTTAATATTAATATATTATTATTTTATTTATATAATATTTTATTAACAAAATACAATGTTAAATAAAAGTATATTATGATCATTGGTGTCAAACTATTATTTTTCTTATAAAATACACAATATGATATAGGTGAAAGTTGAAATTATAAATTTTAGCAGTTCATATAACCATTAAAAATGATATTTTTGATGATTAAAATAGTTGTTAAAATTACATATCTTAAAAATAGTTGTGACAAAATTATTCTAAATGTTGGTGTTTCTGCTATAATAGAAAAAACTTTACTAGCTATTGAAAACTGACAAAATTTACTCTTGTTTTATGATATTTTATCATATACAATTAAAAAGTGTCACAAAATACATTATATTTTATTATTATTTAACACTTATTGAAAGTTTGAAACCGTAAAAAGTTATTTTCAATTTTTTAAATTTGAAAAATATTTATTAGTTATTTTTCATTAATTTTATTATTAATAATTAAATTATCTATGTTATTTAACATTATTTTGAAAGATAATGATAATAGTATTAATAATTTTATCATATTAAAAAATTGAAAGTGTAATAATATAATATAACAAGTAGTTATTTTAAAATAATCACTCTTATATATTTAATGTAAGAATGTATAAATTATTAATTTAATTCTTTTATAAGTAAATAAATTAATAAGTTTTTTAGACAATTCAATTTAACAAAATACTTAATTAAATATATTATTTTAACAAAATAATATCAAATAACATCATTAGATCAAAAATACTAAAAATATATATGTCAAATTAGTTTATTAAGTTTAAAAATATCAGAAAATAATATTAAATCAGTTTTCTAAATCTAAAAATATTAGAAGATGTATCTTAAATTAGTTTAACTAAATCTTAAAAATCAATTTGACTAAGTTTGGAATTACTATAATATAATTATGTGAAACACTAAAATTATGAAGTGAAGATTCTCTCCGTAATATTGATATATTCTTTATTTTCACTAAAAAAAATAATGTAATATTTGCAACGGTTAAAAATTACAATTTATTGTAATTAAAAACTTCTACAAATGACATTTCAGATAATTGAAATAACGTCACCTTTACGTATGTTAAAAACAAAGAGCCGCTAGTATTTTTGGTAGAATTCTTGACAGTGAATAACTCCCACAAAATATATTTTCATTTTCATTTTATTTTTACTTTTTATATTTTAACAATTAAAAACAGCCATAAAAGTATCAGATTTTATTATCAGCAAACACTTAGGTTTTAAAACTTGCCAAATATTGTCTAAATAAATTTTGTTATTACTTTAAAAATTTCACATTTCCAACATTTATTCATCAATTACTTTTAAATTTTATTATATTTCTGCATCTAACGAAAGAAATATTATACTTTTATACCCAGCAAAACTACATTTCTGCATCTAACCAATGACAGTAGATTTTATCGCTATTGAAAGAAACAAACTACATTATAAAAACTGTAAGAAATGATTGCACATCATTTTTTTATTTATTTTGAAAACATTAAAACATGTAACCTTCGAAACATTAAAAATATATAACCTTCAAACTCCTATCAGGACCATTCCAATGTTTATCACCATTACAAAACAAATTACTTTGTATGCATCCTCGAATTTATTCCAGTGCCTGTAAAAAGTAAGGGAATTGAATTACTTGTCATTTTCAGAGGGAAGAATAAAAATTTATTTTCACCAATTGATGTTTGCTCCTTTTTTGAATTTGAAGAATAACACCTATAATAAACGAGTAGTAAAAATATTCATCCTCTTGCGAAGTCTGTTTATAAGAGTAGACTTTGTAAGCCTGAACCAAAATTTCCATCACTAGAAAGTGAGATCACCATGATTATTTAAATTACAAATTTAAAAAAGAAAACTCAAGTACAAGATAAATAAGCTGTCAAGAAGATACACTTTTTTTATAAAAAATTTGATTCTATCACACACAATATAACATCCATTAAAAGAGAATAGTTAGAAAAAAATATAATAATAATTTTGTAATTAATTTAAGATATATTACATCGCTTATATTCTAAATTATGTAAAAGATATTATTCTACATCATTTATAGTTAATAATCGATGTAGAAAGTAGTCCAAGAGGCTCCAGTAAAAAAATTGAAAAACAATTACATGCAGCACCTTATTACATTTGTTGTTAAAACAATAGATGTCATATAGTGATATTTATTACCTGGTTGCTATTACAATTGATATAATGTGGCCTTTTTAAACAAAACTCATTTTCACTGGTTTGCATTGTTGCTTCTCGTTATCGTTATTTTACTTTGCTGCTTGTTTTCATTATTTTTATCCATATTTGATTTTTGTATGCTGATAGCCTTTGCTCACTTTACTCTTGTTTCGCATTTTCAATGTGTGTGATTTGTTTAACTTGTTTTTATGTTGACATCACAAGTTACTAAGGGGCGTGAGTGTCCTTGTATTTTAGGATTACACTTTCTCCATTACAACTGCGTCATCGCCACTGTCGTAGCAACGACTTTACTTGAGTTGCATCTTTCCACTGCGTACCACTTTGAGCCTATCTCCACCATGAACCGTGAACACCGCCTCTCTTTGCAATAGGTTAACAATTTTGTAAAATTGATTAAAAATAGTTATAAATTATTTTTACCCAAATTTTTTAGTGTTAACTTCTTTTAGTGTATATTTGATATTGGAATCCTTACGTTGCATATAATTATCATAGATTTTGAGTTTCCAAAATTTTGAGCGAAAAAACTTCAAATGGTCATAACTTTTGATAGAGAGCTCACACTGAGTCGCGTTAAAAATGAAGTTACTCAAAATGGGGTAAGAAATGTGCTAGCCAATACTTGCAAGGGATTGGGGGTCCCCAATTTCGAAAATTTCATCATGTACTATTAGTTTTTTTTTCTTTGTGAGGTATTTTTTTAATTTTAGGCTCTTACTACACATACCAACACTTATCAGAAAATTTTAAAAATTTTTGTGGTGTTTCCTTATATCAATTACTGATTTATAAAATCGTTACATCTTACATATTTCATACTTACATATATAACCCATCATCACGAGTCCTTATATTGCATAAATATTTTTATTTAAATTCTCTAAAATTTTTGGAAGATAGAAACTTATTTTCTTGGCATTTTGGTAAGTTTGTACAAGTTGGGAACATAATAAATTTTACAAAAAGAAATTAAAAAAAAGTATACATATTACATCGGTTGCAAGCTGGAATAGGTGTAATATGTGACTTTTTACATCGATTGTACCTACAACCGATGTAATATGTTACATCAGTTCCAGCTTACAACCAATGTAATAAATATTATATTTTTGCTCTTTTAAATGCTCTTTTACATCGATTGTGTTTATAATCGATGTAAAATTAGGACATATTACATCAGTTGAGGAACTGATGTAGAAAGACATGGACTTTCTTTTCTACATCATTTGCATCAACATCGGTTGTGGAACCAAGGTAGAAGACCTCTCAGAATGGATGTAGAATCCCATTTTTGTACTAGTGAGGGCTCTAAAGCTCTTAATAAATTTTTTTTATGCAATCCAATGCATACACCATTCCTTATTCTTCTTCCTTATTTGATTTTCAGTTTGATTTTGAATGGAGATGGAAGCAATTTGAGAAAGCATGAAGAACATAGAGCTCATGGTTTTGGAGATTGAAGTTTGGTTGAATTCTAGAGTGAGGTTGAGCCAACACACTAGGAGGAATCTATAATTTGTCTTGAAACAAGACTACTCTAGAGATAACCTAGATAAGTAGAAAATGCTCCAAATTTGGGAAAAATTTCATTACTCAAATCAAGGTTAAAATTTACAAAGCCAAGCTCTCTTATTTATAGTGCTTTGGACGTCTAACTTGTGCCATAAGCTACAAAGATCCTCTCCGCTTACATGGTGACATGTGGTAGGAGTAACTTGTTGACCAAGCTCCATAATCCTCTCCATTCACATAGTGACATGTGGTAAGGATAGCTCACAGTCTTGATAGAGTTAAATTATATCATGTTTTCAGGCTTATTTTCGTAATGAAATCAAATCTTTCTAAGCTTGGAACTTATTAAATCTCATGTTTTTATAAATAATTTGTTCTTAATAAGTTGTTACTTTAGTTTTTCATCAAATATTACTCTAAATCTTATTAGTTTTGTCGAATAAATGATCAGGAAGCATTCGGGTCAAGAAGAGCAAGATTGTAACCCCTTAAGAGAAAAAAAAATAGCAAATTTAGAATGTTGATGTTGAAAGTTGTGTCAGGCGCAAGAAATGTGGGTCAAGCCACCCTTTGTAGAAAGTTGGGCCAAAAACACTGAAATTGCATTGAAAAAGGATTTTATTTAAGAAACCTTTCACATTAGGATTTGGTATCTTCAACCAAATACCATAAAAGTCACACTTGGAGGCAACTTAGGAGTTTTTGGGTTTAATCCACCCTCTTCCATAGTGCTTATTAGTTGTTTGGTGTTCTCATCGCTATGAGCAGTTAAACCCATTATTGTTGGGGTTAGACGTAATCAAATGAAATTCTCATGTAATCTTTTTTGGGTTTATCTTATGCCTTATCATAAATGTTTGTCTTTTAATACATTAGTATATTAGTTCTATGTTTATGCTTGTTGTGTGAATCCATAAATCGGTCCACAGACTCATCTACTAAGGAATCATGTTTGAGTAATTTTGTTGATTGACCTTGATTATTGATAGAAAAGAAGAAAAAATATTTTTGTTAGCACCAGTGGATAACTAATTGTATTTGATGAAGCCAACCATGTGTGAAGAAGTTCAAGACCTATGATCATATGTGGAATGCATGAAGATTCATGAAGATTTGAAGCTTGGTCTAGAACTTAGGAATGTGGTTGAGGCAAGTATGATTCA
>Ga0209489_103670_pt1 | contig 29514 bp, 19 predicted proteins | sample SiratrowhiteBW_FD_187527 | JGI IMG/M metagenome (GOLD analysis project Ga0209489, IMG submission 187527) | Root nodule microbial communities of legume samples collected from California, USA - Siratro white BW (SPAdes) (version 2) | ecosystem: Host-associated > Plants > Roots > Nodule | place...
AATTAACAGTTTTAATAAAATTTTTACAATAAACAAATATAAACTTTTTCTTTCAGAAAAAACGAGATTAAATGAAATTTCGAAAAATATGAAACTATCACCAATCAACTTTTAAAATTAGAACTACGTGATTTTTCTTTGGAAATACATAGGACCAAGGTCAATCCTTGTCGGGTTCAAAAAAATAAAAAAAATAAAAATTTGTCTCTGTTATTATTTTATTTGTTTATTGTTCATTCTTAAACTGTATTTTTTTTGTAACTATATATTCATTTTTAGTTACTGTAATTATTATTTTTTTTTGGGAAAAATAACATTTTGTAGAACCACACTTATTTTTATTCATTTAATTAAAGGTACCGTCTTAGGACGGGCGTTGTGGGGTGCTGACATCTTCCCCACACGTAATCAACTCCCGAATCTTAAATTTGGTTTGTAAGCATTTTTTTATTTTTGGTTTTTTCTATAGTTTTCCCATAAAAAAGCTATAGTGGCGACTCCATTATCAATATAAACATTTTTATTAAAAAAATTAACAAGTTTGTGATCGCGTCCCGTTTGCGACAGATGTTATAAGAGATTCTTCTTTTACTATGGATCCTTCAACTATTTCTCTTTCTTTCTTTTTCTTTTCAAACAACCTTTAGCAAGGTTTTTCTATAGAGGAAGGTTTCATATTAATGTCTAACTCAACTCTAGGCATACATTTTTATTTAAGAATTCCCTGTCCCATGGTTCTTTAAACCTAGATATAGAATTGGAGGAGTATCCCTTCCTCTTAAATTCATGATTAGGTTGTGAAGGGGTATAATATTGAAAATATTGTTGTTCAACCTTCACACAAAGTTGAACTAGTTCATTTAAATCATTATAAGGTAGTAGCTCAACTTTAGTATAACATCTGGGTCAAGACCATTGAAAATCCTATCTATTGTGTTTCTAGGTTCTTCCTTAATCCCCACCCTTATCATGAGTAACTTCATTTTTTGTTTATACTCTTCCACACTCATGCTCCATTGTTTGAGTGTACGGAGTTTATTCATTCTTTAATAATTGGAGGGCACATGTCTTTTCCTTAGGATAGCCCTAAGTTCATTCCAATATTGAATTTGGGGTTCATGACGGGTCTTAAGATCGTGAACCAAAGATGTTCACCAATCTAAAGTTGGTCCTTGAAAGCTTAAGGTAGCTAAAGACACTCTTCTTTCATGATCTATTTGTTGGTACTCAAATATATGCTCAACCTTTATCTTCCAATCTAAATATGTTTCAACATTGTCTTTTCCGTAGAAAGGGGGAAGGTTAAACTTAGGCTCGTTGCAATCGGTTGGATTTTTATACTTATGATGATGTTTAGGGAGTGGTGGATAAGAATTACTACATCAAGCATTATTATACTTCCCTTCTTCTCTTTGGTAATGAATGTCCCTATGATGGCTTATTTCTTTATTTGAACCTTCACTATGCTTATCTTTATTTGCAATCATTTTCTCCATCATCATCATCATTTCTTCCATCGACTTAGTCATCATGGAAGACATTATCATTGCCATTTCTTTCTCGATCCCATCTCATCCATTCTCCTTCATTATTTTTAGCACTAGTTTGAACACTAGAGGAAGCATGATCACTCATCTTTTGTTTGGAAAGATTTTTGCAAGAAAATTAGAAAACATAACAAAAAGATTGAGTGATGAAAGAATTATTGCGAAAGAAATTTTTTAATATTTTTGGTTGAAGTTTTCAACAAGAAATAGAGATGAAAGCTTCCGAGTACACTCCTAGAAAAGAGAGGGGTGTCACTTGGACAACTTAAGTACCAAGTCTTTCCTAGCCAAAGTGTTTTCGAGTCCTCTTCCACAACATATCTTAATGAAAACCTCAAAATAACTTTTTCTAGAAGGTGTGTGCTCCTGTGAGCCTAGAGACCAAAGGAAGGTCTTTCAGCATTTAAGCACTTTGAGTTTATGTCCTAGTTGTCATGATGAGTTAAGAAAAGTAAAATAACAAAGTAAAGAAAAAAATAAATGCAACCAAACAAAATTGTATTTCAGATTGTGTAATATGTCAGAAATATTTTCTTATAAATTGTTCAATTCAAAATGCATCATTTATTATTGAAGTTTATAATTCGAAGCTTTCAAACTTTTTGGAAATCTAAAAGAAAACCAAATAAACATTGGGGTGTAAGAGAAAATTATAAGACTGTAGAAAGTATTTGTCGTCTATGTTAATCCAAATAGCAGCGACTTGTCACATTTTTGTGGAGGAAAAGATTTCAGAGGATATGGATACAAGGCTTCTAGAAGGAAACTAATATCAATTTTGTGATTTGTCTTTATGACAGGATCAAATTGTTAGAAGGAAAGAAATATTAATTATTTGATTTTGTCTTTATGACAAGAATCAAATTATCATCAGTTCTGTTTACTTTGTGTTTTACGACAATATCAGGTTGTAATATATTTATTTATTTTCTTTCTTTAGCCATACCTAGAATGGGTAGAATATTTGTATATATTCAGCTCTTTGTTTTTTATCAATACATAAAAAAAAAGAATATTTTCATTCTCATATCCTTTGTCATTTTTGTTCATCTCTTTATTTTCATAATATGGTATCAGAGCTCTATTTTGAGAGCTCTGGTTGCTATATTTATCATGGTCGAGATTGTTTATCCCTCATAAGATTTTAGTTCACCTTATCATGTTAGTTCTTAGCAACATTTCAGTGTAAGTTATTTAAATTGAAACTTAATGTTATTTCAATTGATACATTTTGTTTTTGTGTTACAAGACGGTGGGATGAAAGAGAAATCACCAATTGTTGGTGGTTTAAGTCCTAAGTCCCAATCACTCCAGACAGATGGTAATCCAATTCAGGAGTTGGTTAGATTTCCCAGGAGTTATTTGAGTCAGCTTGTGCCATTCCTTGGGATGAAACCATCTTTTGTGTGGACATGGTGAACCATTGTACATAGCCATGCAAGACGTGCTTGAAATTGTCTAGGGAAACCAGCTGCTAAACGTTATAGTCATTCAGTTATTGATGATGTAAGTATACCTTTTAACATTTTATAAAATATGTTTCATGAAGCACTTTTATTGGCACAAGTAGAAAAACATTATTCAACGTCAGCATATAGTGATGGTTAAAACTCAAACTGACGTAGCCAAAAATACGGTGATATTTTTGTAAATATTTGAAGAGATATTACGTCGGTTTACACAAAACCAATGTAATATACCATATTCTACGTTGGTTCCACAAATAACCGACGTTGAAAAAGACTGAAAAAAATAGAAACTCAAATTTTTAAAATTTTAAAATTTTGAATTTAGGGTTTAAATACAATGTCGGTCAGCCCCTAGAACCGACATTGTATCTTATTACGTCGGTTATTGAGTAGTAACCGATGTAATAGCCCTTTATTTTTACGCTCACCCACATTGTTTTCACTCTTACACTTTTTGCCTCCCTCCCTCATTTTCACTCTTGTGCACGCTGCTTCTTCACAGTTCTCTCTCGATCACGTTATCATTTTCTCTCTCTTACATTTTGTCTCACTTTCTTTCTCATGTTCTCACTAGTACGTGGTGTTCTCCCTCGCGTGTTGTTCTCTCCCATTTTCCTTTGCTCTCATTGTCTTTTGTGGTTTAATTCACTCCATTTTTGCATTCTCTCACTATCTACAAGAGATATGTTTTCTTATCTTTATATGAATGCTTTATGGATGTTTGTATCATAGATTTTGGGTTTCAAAAATTTTTGGACGAAAAAACTTTAAATGGCCATAGGATGTTTGTATCATAGATTTTGGGTTTCAAAAATTTTTGGACGAAAAAAACTTTAAATGGCCATAACTATTGATAGAGAGCTCGGATTGAAACGCTCCAAAAATGAAAGTTTCTCAAAATTGCATAATGAAGCTCCCAGGCCATACCCGTAGGGGATTCCAAAATTATTTTTGTTTTCAAAATTCCATCGTTTACACTACTTTTTTATTTTTTTTGTATTCTTTTTTTATTTTTTAGACTTTAGCCTACTATTTCACCTATTTATACTTGTCAAAAAGTTCTAAAAATTGTTGTAGTTTTTCTTTGTATGTATTGGAGATTTATCAAAATGATTCTAAAAAATTCTGGAATTTTTTTTTTGAATTTTTTTTTTTAAAACAACCCTATTACGTCAGTTGTAGGCTCCCAACCGACGTAATAGGGTAGATATTACGTCGGTTGGGAGTCACAACTAACGTAGTATCTCTTTCAGAGTACTATTTTGACTAGTATTTTACGTCGGTGATTTATTTATCAACCAATGTACTATATGTACATACAATGTCGGTTATAGAATCAACGTAAAAAGTCCAAGACTTTCAACGTCGCCTACAAGTTCCAGAATCGACATAAAATATCCTCTAGAACCGATGTAGAAAATGTTTTTTGTACTAGTGTGGTATTGATAGTAATAATTCAGGTACATAAATTAATTAGTTTATAGCACAAGGAATCCTAATATTTATGGATTCCTTGAGCCACAAAGTATTCAAAAGTCTAAAAATAAAAAAATAGAGTGTTAGACTTATATACAGATATGGATTCAAGAATTTAGGAAGGGGATTTACTTTTCCCTTATTATTCATTTGTAAGTTTCACATCTTTATATTTTGATCTTAAGTAATTTAGAGAATATAAGTAATGAATTGACTATTTTAGGTCTCATTGGCAACTCATGCTTATCTGTCCCGTTGATAACATTGTGATTTGGTTCTGTTCATTGCATCGGAAGCCAGGTTCAAATATGAAAACAGTAGTACAAGAGCATGATTTAATTAACAAATAATACATCACTCTTGTTTGTATAATATGTGAGTTACTAATCATCTTGAATTTTAGTGCAATTAATGTTTGTAATATTTTTGGCAGAAGATCTACATCCACATCCCAAAACCTACATTAGATATTTCCTAAGGTATTTAATTCTAAATTTAATTTATTAAAATTTGTTTTCAACTTGTTTTACGATTTAACTTTAATGAAAGTGCAACAAGCAACAAGGAAGTTGGGAAATGTGGATACTATGTGATGCATTGGATGAAGACCATAGTGTGTGTTTGTATCACCGACTCTTGCGACCAGGTATGGACATGTTCAAGTTTAAGATGAAATGATTTTCAAGTTTCACATTATGATAACTAACATTATTCTCCTATTTCAATTTTTTCAAGACCCGAAGCCATTGGACAACCAATCTATAGAAGAAAATTGAAAAGAATTGGCAAAATACTTCATTACAATTAGAAGTAATAACTCATAGTTGTAGATGTACATATATATATATTTGTTACATATAACTTTATCATATTTACTATTGTAATTTTTGTAAAATATTGTGTTGTAATTGCTTTAATATTGAATAGAACTGCATTTATGGCTGGAATTTGGTGAATTATAAATTTGCAGAGTATGGACAGACCCTAATTGAAACTGCATTTAAAAAAATGACACATATTACATTGCTTATTGCATTAACTGATGTAGTATGCCACATACTACATCGGTTAAGGCCTTAACCGATGTAGTATATGATTCCTAAAACCAACCGCAACAGAGTATACTACATCAGTTGCTGGGGCCAACCGATGTAGTATACCCTTATTACATCAGTTACTATAGCCAACCAATGTAATAAAATTTTCATTAAAAAAAATAAAGAATACTACATCGGTTGGGGCAGATAACGTGTTTAATATCCACCTCTTACTCAAAACTTCACCCATTTGGGTTGGGTATTTGACTCCGATTTCTGTTTCTAACTAATATAGTTGGCAACATATTACATAGGTTGTATAACCTGTTATATGTCCAGGACTTTCTACATTGGTTGCATCTACATCGGTTCTGGAACCGATGTAGAAGGCCATTTTTCTACTAGTGGTTGTTCAACAATTTGGTATGACTCGCAGTGAGGCAGATCATTCAATTTTTTACTGCAACTCAAGTGCTTAGTCCATTTATCTAGTGGTATATGTTGATGATATTGTTCTTACAAGTAGTGATAACCATGGCATCTCTCATAAAACAACATATTTGTCACCACTTTCAGACCAAAGATCTTGGTAAACTCAGATATTTCTTAGGGATTGAGGTAGCACAATCTAACAATGGTATTGTTATCTCTCAAAGGAAGTATGCATTGGACATTTTGAAGTAAACTGGATTAATGAATTCAAAATCTGTGGACACACCCATGTGTCCTAATGTCAAACTTCTACCTAGTAAGGAGGAGCCTCTTTTAGATCCTAAGAAATATAGAACATTAGTTGGAAAATTGAATTATCTTACTGTTACTCATCCTGATATTTCAATTGCAATCAGTGTGGTGAGTCAATTTCTTAATTCCCCATGTGTTGATCATTGGAATTTAGTCATTCATATATTGAAGTATATTAAAGGTTCTCTTGGAAAAGGCTTACTATATGGTCATAATAACCATAGTAAAGTTATATCTGATAGAAGATATCCATATGATAAAAGATCTACTTCTGGATATTATGTTCCTATGTTGTGGCAAGATCTAGTGTTGAAGTAAAATATAGAGTTATGGCCTTAGCTACCTGTGAGCTTATTTGGCTTAAACATTTACTTAAGGAATTACAATTTGGAGAGGCCAATCAAATGAGATTCATATGTGATAATCAGGCTCCTCTTCATATTAGCTCAAATACTATCTTTCATGAAATGACCAAACATATTGAGATTGATTACCATTTCATTCAAGAGAAAATTATATCTGGACACATTAAGACTGAATTTGTTAATTCGAATTATTAGTTAGCTGATATTTTCACTAAATCTTTATAGGGACCTAAAATTGATTATTTTGTAACAAGCTTGGTACATATGATTTATATACACCGGGCTTAGGGGAGTGTTGAATATAATGAGCTTAGTTCATATTTTCTTTTAGTCTGTTATTATTTTTATCTATAATTAAACAACTCTTATGTGTGTATTTTACACAAGAGAGATTAATTAATAATTATTTTCTCCTTTATTTTAATAGATGCAAAGCCACTTTTGGATTTAAGTTATGTATTTGCAGGGATAGCCTCCAGAACCTTTCCATGAAGGCCCTTAACGACTCACCTTTTTCTTGCCTCATATTGATTATTGTTAACGAGGTCACATGATTGCGGTCGGCTAGTAGCGAACTTTGCACTAAACTTGCTTACTAAGTTGTCAAACTTGTTGATTGAATATGACAAAAGCTGAGTGAACCAACTCAACGCTACCCCTTTCAACGAGGTGGGGAATCATCATGTGTATACAAGCAAATATGTGTGATATAGATGTCAATGTGCTCGTTAAGATCGGTCGTACCATCATATTGGTCCATGCTAAGACCTTTCCAGTTACTGGAGAGTTCAATACTCATAATCTTATCCACGAAAGGATATTGGATGTTGCCCCCTAATTGAAAAGATGTGTTAGTGGAGGTGTGGAGCTGGGATTCCCCCTCAGCAGTCTCGGTTATCGCAGCGTGCTAGGTTCTTGTGCGATTCGACCAAGTTGACATAATGATATTTTTTGTTCGATGCTCGCTTTCTGGTAGGGGCGATGAAGGTTGATCGTATAGCTTTAGCTTCATTTCTTCGTTTTCACGTCTCAAAGCTTGGATATCCTCTTCATTCCTTTGCCTCAGATATGCCATCTCACACTGTAGGGCCAAAAGTAAGGTCATAGGGTTGTTATCTTCCATCACGGGGTCTTCTCGTCTTTGATCTTGTATCTTGTTCCTGGTTGATACCATTGAAGTTTTCATATATTCCTTTCCCAGCCCCACTGTGGGCGTTGATTGTTCTTGTGGGACCTTGCAAGGTATAAGCAATTTCTCTCTCTTTGATTTAATATTTCCCAAGTTCTCGATCTTCACTATTCAATCTTGTACAAAAGGGAGAGATACCTAGAAAAAACACTCTGATGTTAACGTTAGTTCATACATGTTAGAGGTTATGAGTTGAAAGATGGGATAAATGTACTTTTATTCCCGATCTTCTCTAGTTATTTGTAGTGATTTTTAGGATATGATTGTTTTGACACGTAATGATTCCTTCTACTGATTATCAGATGTGATGTGAGATGTAGATAGATAATGATGACATGTGATTGACTGGAAACTAATCCCTGACCGAGAACATCTTAAATGTGTGCATACTCATTTGTTATATGAGTGAGCATACAACCTTTTATTGGCAATGTAATACAGTTTTCTCCAAGGAAAATTTATAAAGTAAAAACAAGTTTTTTATAATGATTATAATAGAAACTTATAAACGAAGAGAAACCCACTTACTATGTCAAAGACGCATAAATGTGTGAATCGTAATATGAAATTAACCAGCAACTGTAACTAAAAACGATGTCATGAAAAGGGTTCATTTTGATGTTGTTGTTGTATGGGACCCTTGATAAAGAAGAGAGTGTGATCTTCTTAACCACACTGAAGAAAAAGTTGATGAGGGGTAATGATATGCAAAATTCCAAGGAGCAAATCCATTACTTTAAGGAGTATAAAATTCAGAATAGGTTAAAGTTTGATACGTTGTGTTATGCATGTGAATTTTAATCATTTGGGTGAACTGGTGAATTTTTCATGAAACTGTTGATGCCGTAGTCCACAAATTCGCAGAAATGGTGCCACGGATCATGCATGCATGTTACTTTATTAAGGGAGAAACATCAACTCAAAACCCCACCATGAGAAAGGAAAAATCTAACCCTTTTATGTCACCAAAAGAGAGGATGAGTTACCCACAGGAGCACTATATATTAATACAAACTTCATCATGCATCTACAGTACTTCATTTAATTCATCGGTTTTTCCCTCTATTTATGACTTTATGTCACTCCCACTTGGTTCATTTTTTTATGTATCATAAAAAGGTACATCTTTTTATGATCAACAAAATATTCATAAAGAAATAACTTCTTTGAAAAACAGATAAAATTCATTTTAAAAAAATAAGACGTAAAACTGTTTATTTTTAAAATAAACAGATTAAAAAACCAAATCAACACAAACAAAGAAAAAAGGTCACTACTCCCTTTTTTCTAATCACTTCAAGTCTCTCCTATTAAACAACCCTATTTTGATAAATAAACAGTATCAAAATCACTTAGATTATTGTATATCTAAGTAGTGTTTGGTTATGGCTGAAACCAATTCCTATTTCCAAGGTAGGATATCTTTGACAACTAGTCAACAGCTTGTTCAAGAACATCATGGGATATAAGGCTCATGTAATAAAGTATAAAGTATAAACACAAATCATGGTAAAGAGTACTTTAGGTATATCCATCTAATTACTTATATATTTTCCTCTTTTAAAGTGTCTTTATACGTAAATGATCCTATTTGGTCTTCAATCAATGGACCTCTGTATTGCTATCTTAATAGTCCCAAAATAAAATAAAATAAATGAAAGCATTTTCACATAGTCAAGCACTAGTCTCGAAATCACTCGTTCTAGAAGGTGAAATTAAAAAAAAAAAAAAAAGTTTAAGTTAGAACTTTAAATCCAAATCAATTTTAAAAAAACATCTATGAATTTAAATTTTTTTTTGTTAATGTATTCTTTTTAGGTTTCATCTTTAATTAATATAGAATTTGAGTTTTTGTTCAATACACTTTCCAATATTATTGAACGTGGTCTGTGAGTAATATAGTAAATAATTATTTTATTGAATTAAATTAAAATAAATTTTAATATTATTTTATAATTTTGAATTAAATCATAATTGAATCCTGTAAAATGTGTTTATAATATGAAGTTTACATCCTCAATTATCTGATAGTAAATGGATTGACAAACACACGATAATTAAGATATATTTTGCCTCATAAAACTAACATGTTCTATATTTATATAATGTTCTTTAGATTCTATCTCTAATCAGAATAAGAATTGATTGTTTTCAATAGTTAAATTATAAGTTACACTACAGGTTCAAATTTTTTAGAATAATAGAAAAAGAAATTAAGACAATTAAAAAACAATAGTCATAGTAACGCTTAGTTATTATTTTATTTTCTACAAAGAAGCAAATATTCTTTCTTTCTTCACTTTCATTAGAATCCAAACACAATACATATAATAGTAACACAATAAAATAATTATCATAATTTTAAAGATAAAATAGTAGGAAAACATGTAAAAGAAAAAAGCTACTATCCTTTCTATTAATTATTATATATTGATATGCTATAATCTATTATGAGAGTGACTAAAGCACTTTATCTCACCATTGTTTAACCTATTGGTGCTAAATATGAGAGCAATTTTCTTTTTTTTTCCCTTGAAGGACGCTATTTGAGTCTTTTCCAACAAATATATATACAAAGCTGCTCCCAATTGATCTCACATCAATATGCTTTTCAAACTTCACTTTGATGTTGTAAACCATGGAAAATGTCCATTCAAAAATTACTTATTGAATGTTTTTCCCTTAACTTTAGGAGGCACCAAAAGATATTGGCAGACATTGTTATTAGATTTGGATTGATTATCGATTTTGTCATAGTTATAATAAATTACCGATCAAACCAGTGATTAGGAATAAAAATGGATAGAGTCAATGTACAATATTATATAGTAAAAGTTGAACATATCTTCCTTTAAAAATGAAATATTTGGATCGGAATCCATATTTATATTTGTGATTAGTAATTTTAATATCCACATTCTTTCGTCTTATTTATTAATTGCCATATTTATTACTCTTGTTTTCATTAATTATAAATAAAAAACACTAGTTACAAAACATTGATTCTAAATAAATCGATAAATATTTTACTTCATAATTAAGCAATGACAACATATATTTTCACAAGAACATATCTAATACGAAGTTATATGAATTAACGTAATTATACAATTATATATAATTAAAATTATAACAACTATTATCATATTATATATATATATATATATATACATACATATATTAATGATGGAACAAAACTGGTTAATATTTTTAAAATGTAGAACATACAATTCGTTTCGGTGTTACAACATTTATTAAAAGAAATCTTTTATTCTGTGAATTAATCAATAAACTTTTGGAGGCATTATTATATTCTCTTACTTTATTTTTATTTTATTAGCCACATGCTGATCTTCACGTGTTGTGCATTTAGATTTGTGCTGATATATGAAAGACAAATCTTTTCTCTCTTTCTCTTTAAAAAGACATGCAATGGGTCACACATGGGGATGGTGAAAGATCATGTGATCAATATTTACTCTCTACACAGTAGTGGAACCTAAGGAAGGTGATGGTGATATTAATTTGGAATAGAATCTTCTCATTATTTAATCTTTATTTGGACCCTTCCTATTGATGCAGGGTGTTTTAGAGGCTTCCTATAGACTTTGACCACCAAACATATATAGTGCAACAAATGAAGAGATGTGATTGGATGTGTTTATCATTATAAACAGAGATATATTTTTTTACACTTTCCACATAATTTTCAAGATTAAAGTTATTTGAGTACCCCAGATGGAGAGAAGGAAAGAGATATATAATTAAAAAGAGTGACGAATGTGACCCCTCCAACAATGGAATCCATAGCTAGAAGGTCTTGCATGAGATTATTTTGCTTTTTTGGGTACATCTAGGTAGCCAACTTTAAGAAATTTACATTCATCTACGGTAAATTATTAAGTGAATTTAAATCATATGTTATAATCAATTTGTAGATGTGTTACAATTTCCCAAGTCTACTAATATGTTAGAGATTACAAATTTGACATTGTGTTTTACTTTTAAAAGATTTTTTTTAAATGAATTAAAAGAAGAGAATATTCATAAACTACCTTTAATTTTTATTTTATTTAGATGATGTGAAATGCATTGGAACAAACTGAATTTAATATTATTATTTCTCTTAAAATAAGAACTTAAAAGTTTATTATAATAATGAAAAAAATAAAAATTATAAATTTGTTTTGAAAAAAAAAAGAAAAACTCTTAAGATGAATTAAGTTACTCTAATAGAAATCTGAATATGATATACTATATCATCTCATAACTTTTTTTATCAACCCTAAGGAGAGAAGGTAGGCTCACTTATAATTATGCAGTATATTAGTACATTATTCCATCATTGAAGATTAGAAGGGACTAATTCTTTTATCATCTGAAGGTCACGGGCATGCTTTGGATTGTACAAAAATGAATAAAGGTCAGAATGTTCCAGCCTTGTAAGTTGTAACCATGGAGTAATTAATTAAGCATTTGAGCATTTATGTTTTTATAACCATTGAACTTTCATTTCTCATTTTTTTATTTGCAATGAGGAGGCTTTGGAGTGATAAGCTACACTTCTTAAAGATTAATATGTTGATCCAATGATCCTTGATCACTATCACAATCCCACAATGATACCCTAATCCCTAAAAAAACCCTCATAAAGAATAAAAGGCATTCAACAGAAAAGTAAAAGGAAAGGAAAGGGTTTACATGTAATCATGAGATTCAAAAGAAAATGCAAAATTACACCCACATAATTCTTGAGCCCTGATAAACTTTTTCAAACAAACTTGTCTTATATTTAAAATAAATAAAAATGTGTTATGCCATCAATCTATTCCTTTATAATTATTAAATAAATACTATAGAGTATTTAGAGTATATACTTCACAAAATTTGAATTCAATATTGATAAAACGAAAATTCAGTATCACTCCATTGGTTATGATCAATCGGATAAAAAAGATTGAATGATTATGTAAACTCACTTTCTGCAAATGATAATCTTGTTTGATATGATGATTTGCCAAAACATAAAATGCTGTGTTGCCATGACTCTTCAGTTACCATATTTGCATGCTTAAAATGAAAATATGAAAATGATCTTATGTGATTGAAATCCATAACAAGGGTCAAATAAGAAGTTATTAGATCCCTGTTACAAAGATATATGAAGAGTAATCTTGAGATTGGAAAAGATAATAATGTGGACTTTATCTTTGTTCTATTTTCCTAGCAAAGACAGGGTAGAGAGGAGGGACCAAACAAATTGAACAATATCTGACATTGATAATATAGTGGGCCAATCCACATGCACAAAAGTTTAAATTTTCTCAATTTATTTTGGAGAAAACACAGCCTTCCAAGTTTCAGTTCCATATGAAAAAATATAATAATAAAAAAAAACATGTCTTTTTGCAGGATAAAACAAATCTGAAACATGGTCTTTCAATTTGATTATTAGAGATCTCTGCATAAGTAAATAAATATGTACAGTCACATTTTTTTAAATGGTTTTTGCATTATAAACTTCCATTCTTCAGGGTTGTGATGATGGAAGGCTGCTTTATATAGCCAATTAGCCAAGAACATAAAAGCATTGAGTAGGGACAAAATGGTGATTACATATCCATTAAAGCTCTATAGAAAAGAAAGAAAAAACAAACAAAAAGGTAGCTCCTCTTTCAAGAGGCATCAACCCACCAACACTGCTGCCAAGAGAAGAATCAATAGTAATTAATACCTCTTATTGGATCTTATTATAGAAATTCTAGAAAAATAAATAATTGATTTCACTGACATGGTCACATTCCTCTTAAAATTAGTAATATATAGGGAGAGAATGATGAGAGGATGCAAAGAATAGTCTTTTATTTAGTTACGAAAAATGTTTCCTGACATCCAAAATATCAAATGAGACCCAAATAAGATTTCAAGAGAAAAAAAAATATAGATTTATGATGTGATATGAAAAAAGTGAATATAAATTATATATTGGTGTCTAAGAACAATGGATATCTATGTGTTATTATTCTGAAAAAAAATGATAGTAACACAATGTGAACGTTCTAATATATAAAGTTCCTGGATTTTTAATTTTTATTGATTTTTTTACTTTTAACAAAGAAGTTCTCGAAACAATTCTAATTTATATCCAAACAAATTCATACTCTTATAGTGTACACTTTTTTAATAAAAAGAGAAATTTAGTTGTTCAAAAGTTTTGGAGCATCGAAACAAGATAAACAAATAAAAAATTACCCTTGGTGTGAACTTCTGTATTACTTATTTATTTTCATATTTTATTTCTTATCTTAGAAATATAAAGTAGGAATGATTAGTCTTACATTAACTAAAAAAAGAGTTCCATGAAGGATGTATATATACACACAAAATGTGATCCATATGCTATTTGATTCATAATTCTCTTATTCTGGTTATCTTTTGGATCTTCAAAAATCTAACTTATTTTGAATTACCTTTGATCCTTAATTGAGCTATATCATGTAATTTGTGTAGTGGATTTTATTTAGGGAAATAAAACTTGTTGGTTTCTTATAAATTTCACAAAAGAAAGCCTAATTTTCAGATTTTACAATGGAAAAAGTAAAGTGAGACTAATATTTTTCTTTCCTCTCCATTGAAATGATCATGTGTTTTTTTTTTTTTTTTTTAAAGTTCCATGATTATAAATTTATAATATGAGAGAGAAAGGTGAGAGGGTGAGTTTAAATGATGTATATATTAGTGAAAGAAGAGGAGTGTAAGAGTGAAGGTGGAATTGCACACAATGGCTTTCACACTTGAGAGGTTTGAGGAGAACATGGTGTTCTCTTTTGAATCTCAGAAGTCAGTGCCAGCACCTTTTCTCACAAAGACATATCAGCTGGTAGATGACCCTCTCACTGACCACATTGTTTCATGGGGTGAAGATGACACTACATTTGTTGTGTGGAGACCCCCTGAGTTTTCTAGAGATCTTCTTCCCAACTACTTCAAACACAACAACTTCTCAAGCTTTGTTAGGCAACTCAACACCTATGTAAGCATCCTTATTCTTACCCTCATCACTATTCATCTTTGCTTCATTTCACTTCATTCAAGCTTCACCAAACACTTAAACAACTCAACTTACACATGATGCAAGTCTTAAGTTCTTGAGTATAACTAGAGATCTAGTTCGTTGTTTTGAACTATAAGCCAAACTTATGGTGTGTGTTTGGTGCTGAAAAGATACTTTCACAACCTCCAAACATGAAAAACATAAGAAACGTTTTTCAAACAGAAATATGTTTATCAAACTTCATTCTATAGTAGAAGTAATCAGTGATGCAACTTTTTTCTTAAGTTTCACTGAAAACTTGCATCAAAGACAAAACTTTCCAAATATAGATCACTTCCTTTCAAATCACTTTTAGTCAAAATAATGTTTTAGAAAATGATGATCATTTTTAAAATGCAACTTTGCAAAATCACACCCTAACATACACTATGATTAGCAAGATCACGTGATTGCATTTATTATAATGGTTCATTCCAGAGTAGTTACTCTAGCTTCATAGTTAACTATTGTTTCAATCTCAAATCCATTAAGATAACATTATTAGGATCAATTATTATGAGGTATTGTCCGTTTTAACGCTCGGTTGTACCGTTACGATTTTGTCCTTAAAAGATACCTCAAAAAGTTAAGAGAGAAAGTTATATATAAACTGATCTCGACCTCAATTCCTAAACAATGTGAAACTATTGAATGTAAATAACTATGAAAATTGAATAGTAAAGCAGCATATAAATGTTTGTTGTTCTCTGCAGGGTTTCAAGAAGGTAGTTGCTGATAGGTGGGAGTTTGCAAATGAGTACTTCAAAAAAGGAGCAAAGCACCTTTTGTGTGAAATCCACAGGAGGAAAACACCTCAGCAACATCACCAACTCTACCATGACCAACCACCATCCCAGATTCTTCAACAAGATGAAAGTCTCTGCTGGCTTGACACTCCACTTTCATCTCCAAAACCAAGCACAGACATTCTAACCGCCCTTTCTGAAGACAACCAAAAGCTAAGGAGAAAGAACTTCATGCTCTTGTCAGAACTTAGTCACATGAAGAGTTTGTACAATGACATCATATATTTCATCCAAAATCATGTAAAAGCACCTCCCTTTGAACAAAGAACCAGCAGTGCCATTCCAAAGCTGCTGGAGTTGGACTCATTGCATGAGTCTATAAATCACATAGGTCTCAGAACTTCAGAAAGTTGTATTGTGGATAAATCCTTGTTCACTTCTACTGAAGAATCAGACAGTTCTGTGAAGCTCTTTGGGGTACTTCTAAGTGGCAGAAAGAGATTGCACCCAGATAACATTAATTCATGATTTGTCTCATGGTCCATGGTTAGCTTTTATTGCATAGCCATGACTTCTTTTTTTTTTTCTCCTTTTTTCCATATATTGTATAGCACTGTGTTTAATTTACAATGTTACATTTTGGTACGCCATCAGAATTTCAATTATATGATGTGTTAATGAAGTAGCAGGGCTTTTTCCTCCTCGTTGTTGAAGTTGGAATCACAAAGTATAGTACTACTTTGTAAATCTTATTGGTTTTACTTTGGTTTTGTTTTTCTTTCATTTTGTGACTTCAATATTCTTTTGAAACTCTATGAGTTACACTTTCAATTATTATAATTTTGTGTCGTAGACCTTAGTTTTTATCATGTGTCCATGTACGTATATATGTACCTTCAATGTTCATCTTGCATTGTACATAAAATTGTCTTTAAGAAAAATTTAATTTATTTTATTAATTAAATGTGTGCATATGATACTATTTTACTGTTTGGATAAGAATTAACATCAAAGGATGCTAATTTTAAAATCGCTGACCAAAAGTGAAAAGCAACTCTAGTCATTATTGAACTCAACTCCTTCGAAAACAAGAAAACAAATTCCAAAGCAATTTTGGATGCTTACTGTTTCTTAAAAACTATTGTGGTTATTTTTTACACATTGTTCGAACAATTTGCGCATTCAATCAATTAAAAAATAATCTTAACATATGATGTTAAAAATATATATTATAAAAAATATCAATTTTATCATATATATATATATATATATATATATATATATATATATATATATATATATAAGGATTTTTAAACTGCATAAATATTTATACTATAAGTACATTATCATCAAATTCTTACTTATATTTATAATATTTTGAGATACGTTCATTATTTTAATTTCATGTTTTATTGTTTATTCCTTTCTAAATTGAAAAACATTATCTAAAATTAAATAAATATTTTTTTCTTGAAATGTGGCAAACGAACCTTCTCAAAGCATACATAATCATATTACTTCATTTTAATATGACTTCTCCACATCTTAAAACTGGTTTTTCGTATATGAAACTATTTTTAACTAGAGCTTCATATGACTCAGTGATACTTAAAGCTGAGGTTAGCATTGTAAATAGTTATCACGGTAAACATAGTTTATATTTTAGTATAATATTAGTTTTTTTCTGAAGCAAAGAACTTTAAAAAATAATCCCCAAGATTTTTAATATTTGATTTTAAGTCATTAAAATCAATCTTCTTATTTTATTTTATTTTAGATCCGGAGACTTAAAGAGAGAGACAGACTAACAAAATTATGAATTTTAGAAAGTTAAAGAAATCTTTAAAAAATTTAAAAACTTATGAGTTTTTCTCATTTTAAAAGCTAATATAACAGAAAAAAATATATAATTTTAAAGACTACAATATCACTTAAGCATTAAACATAGTAAACGCAAAAAATGAAGAATATTGAAGGTACACGATGTGATTGAACAATGATTTGGTTTGTTTAGTTTGATGGATGGACTGATTATACATGGAATCTTATGCATACATTTTTGCTTTCGGTTTCCTCTAAAAAGAAGGGGAAAAAAGGCCAAATATGGGGAGTGAAATAAAGAATGTTTTTGGAACAAAAGAAGTCATCGGGATTGTAATATAAATTTGTCATGGGTTTCTCTGCCATTATTCCTCCTGTCACCAATTTCATATAACTTTTATCTTTTTCTTTTATATGCTACATTACAATATGATATTTCACTGGACAAGTTGCTAAAGCAACGCATAGTACGACAAGATCAAATCCGAAACGGAATTATATATATATATATATATATATATATATATATATATATATGGTTTTTTTGTGCATTTAGAAGTATAGAATTAATATTTCAATGATGTTTTGAATTATCTTTTAATATTGTTAAATATTTAGACCTTTTATTAGAATGTATATTTGTTTTATACTTTCTTTGTAATATTTTTAGTTAATGATAAGATATACCAGGCATATAATCTACAAATAAAAAACATATTCATAAAATATCTCAAAATATATTTTTTATGGGGATTTACAACTTTAAACTTAAATAAAAAAAAATCCAAAATTAAAAGGAATAAACACTCCATCAATAAATTGAAGAGTCTCCATCATTCTCAAATCATACACCACATTGTAACTGAGATTATATCCAATATTTTCGATAGTTTTAACTCCATTAAATGTGTTATTTACGGTTTGCTTTTTCTTTCGAACATCCAATATCGCTATCCAGTGATTTCTTCTAATTTCTGGAATGATGATAACTTTCTCGCGATTCTTGAAACCCCTGCTGTTGTCCACGGTTTCCAAAACCCTAGCTACTACCAGTAGTTTTCAACACCTCCGCTACTGCTAGCGGTTTCCAAAACTCCCACTACTGCCAGCGGTTTCCAAAATTCCCGCTACTGCTAGCAGTTTCCAAAACCTCCACTACTGTCAACGGTTTCCAAAACACTCGCTACTGTTAGCGATTTTCAAAACCTCTGTTGCCAACAACTTTTAAACCCCTACTCTTGCTGAGTATCTTAACCTCATTAATTTCATCTGTTGTATCTTTTTAATGCGTTGTATTTTGTATAATTCATATATAAAATCTGAATCAACTGAAAAATGATAAAAGGCAGATATTTTTAAATTTTGGTATTTATAATTGAATATAATATTTATGAAATTAACAATAAACAAAATATACAACTTTAAGGTAAAATTATTGTAATAATAAAAATATAGTATAATTGTATTTAGTGTTATTATATTTATACAGAGACAAAACAGTTTAAATACATGTATGAAGTATATTCCAAATAATGAGAAGAGAAAATCCAATCTTGTTTTCTCTAGTATATCCTGGCTTAACAGTTTGTATGTGTGAGTACATTATTGTGCATATGTGTGCTTTGCATAGGTCCAACAGAGTGGTATCCAGAGTTGTGGTTGTGGGACTGTGAAGGTGTGCGACAAGCACTGTGTTGAAACATTGTTGTGGGGTGTTTCATGGCTGTTGCAGGTATACCAGGAAATTTTCCCATATTTGATGGGAAAGATTATGATGATTGGTGTGTTAAGATGGATGCAATTCTTGGTTTTCAAGAAGTTGATGAGGTTGTCAAGATTGGGTTTCAAGAACCTCCCAAGAATGTTGGAGAAGAGTTAAACGCTGCTTTCAAGGAAAACAAGAGACTGGATTGTAAGGCTAGGGTGTTGCGGCATCAGTGTGTTTCTGCAACAATTTTCCAGAAAATTTCAAAGGTTGCAACATCCAAATAGTGTGGGATACGTTGAAGCAGGTGTATGCCAATTCTGGAACAATAAAGAAGGTGAAACTGCAATGAAGACATATGAACTGATTGCAATGAATGATCAAGAAACTATTTCAGATTATTTCAGCAGACTTCAAATTTTATTGAATTCAATGCGGGCCTGTGCTGAGTGTAGAAGACTACAAGATTGTTGAAAAGGTACTTCAAACACTAACTCCTCAATTTGATCATATTGTGGTTGCAATTGAAGAATCAAGGGATCTTGAGAAGATGACTGTTGAAGAATTACAAAATTTTTTGGAGGCACATGAGCAGCGAGTGCTTTAGAGAAAGAATTCTGAAAAAATTGTTGAACAAGCCTTACAAGCTAGAACCAGCCAAAACAAGAATAAAAGTCGTGGTGGACTAAGTAAAAGATCAAGAGGAAGATCAAGAGGAGGTAGAGGTAGTGGTAGAAATAAAGATTCAAACTATCGAGATAATGATGGCAGCACTACTGAGCAGAAAGATAATCATATCTGCAAGGGAGGAAATTAGCAACATGACAGAAGAAGAAAGAATTTTGATAAAAGGAAGGTGCAGTGTTATAACTGTGACAAGTTTGATCATTACTCTTATGAGTGCTGGCAGGGTAACAATATAAACAAGAAAGGTAAGAATGATGAAGCACACCTGGTGCAGGATGATGAAAGTTCTGATTAAGAACAATTTTTATTAATGGTAACCACAAATTGTAATGAAGACAGTTCTTGTTGGTATCTTGATACTGAATGTTCTAATCACATAACTAAAAATAGAGATTGGTTGATAGATCTTGATTCAAGTGTCAATAGTAGAGTGAGATTTGCTGATAACAGTACTATCTTAGCTAAAGGGATTGGCAAGGTATTAATTACAAGAAAGGATGGAAAAAAGGCTTATATGCGTGATGTATCGTATGTTCCTTCTATGAAGAATAACTTATTGAGTCTTGGGCAGCTACTTGAAAAAGGTTATACCATGACTATGCAGCAAAATCATAATGCAGTTTATGATTTTAAACAGTAGTTGTTACTTAAAACACCTCTGTCAAAGAACAAAACCTTCAAGATCAACCTTGATGTTACTACAATTCAATACATGTCAGTTGTTAATGTTGAAGAAGAAATATGGTTATGGCACTACAGGTTTGGGCATTTGAATTTCAAAAGCCTAAATATGCTTAGCAGTGAGAAAATGGTATGTGGATTGCCATTAATACATTGTCCACAGAAGATTTGTGAAGGTTGTGTGATAGGAAAGCAACCCAGAAAAATGTTCAAAACTGCTGCACCTCAAAGGGCTAAAAAGGCTCTTGGAGTTGTCCATTCATATGTGTGTAGACCATTTGATGTTTCATCTCTTGAAGGTAATAGATATTTCTTAACCTTTGTTGATGAATTCACTAAGAAAATCTGGCTATATTTACTGAAAGAGAAGAAGGAAGTTTTTTCATTATTTGTGAAATGGTGCACCCGTCTAGAAAAACAATCTGAGTGGAAATTGAACATACTCAGAACTGATGGTGGAGGAGAGTTTAATTCAAAAGAATTTCATGAATATTGTGCTGCAAAGGGAATTTAACATGAGGTAACAGCTCCCTATACACCTCAGCATAATGGTTTAGCTAAAAGAAGAAATAGAACTCTGCTGAAATATGACCAAATTCATGCTTAAAGGAAAAGGTCTGCCTCATTGTTTTTGGGGTGAAGCAGTGACTACTGCAGCATATGTGTTGAATAGATGTCCTACAAAGATTGTCACTCTTGAGGAACCCTGGTCTAGAGATAAACCAATGGTGCATCACTTTAGGATCTTTGGATCTGTGTGTTACAGACATATTCCTGATGAGAAAAGGATCATCAGCAGAGATGTAATTATAGATGAAGCAGGATCATGGAATTGGGTAAATGAAACTCAAACTCGTGTTTCCTATTTTCTAGAAGACAGTGTTAAAATTCTTGGAAATAGTACCATTGAAGTGTCTACTGTTAGAAGATCTGAAATAGTTAGATTTCCTTCTACTAGACTTGTGAATCATGAACAATTCAGTGATAGTATTGTTTCTGATAGTGGATGGCTTTTCTTGCTGATACTGAACCAGTCAGTTGGAAGCAAGCTATTAATATTAGAGAATGGAAGGAAGCTATGATGGAGGAATTAGAGGCTAATGAGAAAAACAGAACTTGGGAGCTGGTGGATCTTCCTAAAAATAAGCATCCTATTGATGTGAAATGGGTGTTTAAAGTGAAGTATAGACCTGATGGCACGATTGCTAAACATAAAGCTAGGTTGGTTGCCAAAGGATTCCTTCACAAACAGGGAATTGATTATACAGATGTTTTTGCTCCTGTTGCAAGGTTGGAAACTGTGAGATTAGTTGTTGTTGTTGCTAGTTGAAAAAACTGGTCTATATGTCAGCTTGATGTTATCAGCTTTCCTCAATGGTCCTCTAGAAGAAGAAGTGTATGTACTGCAGCCACCAGGTTTTGAAAAATCTGAAAAAGAACATCAAAGTTCACAGATTGAAAAAGGCTCTATATGGCCTTAAACAAACTCCTCGGGCTTGGAACAAGCTAATTGATGCTTTTATGCAAAAGAAAGGTTTTATGAAGTGCACTGTTGAGTTTGGACTCTATGTGAAGGAAACAAAACATCAGAATTTGCTGATTGTATGTCTCTATGTAGATGATTTGATTGTAACAGGAGATATGCAGAGTGAAATTAAGCAGTTCAAGGCTAAAATGAAGATATCATTTGAGATGACAGATCTTGAAGCTCTTAGTTATTTTCTTGGTCTAGAATTTGTACATACTCCCCATGGAATATTGATGCATAAGAGGAAGTATGCATGTGAAGTCTTAAAGAAGTTCAATATGATGGACTGCAATTCAACACCTATACCAGTCATGGTGAATTTGAAATTGACTGAAGAGCTGGATGAAAAGGCAGTGGATGCAACCTTGTTCAACCAAGTTATTGGATCTCTCAGGTATCTTTGTAACAGCAGGCCTAACATTAGCTATAGAGTGGGTTTAATCAATAGATTTATGAACAATCCTAGATTACCTCATATGGCTGCAGCTAAGCATATCTTAAGGTATCTAAAAGGTACACTTGATCTTGGCTTATTTTTTTCTAGAAAAACATATCAGAATCAAGTTAAAAATGGAGTTGTTTTGGAGGCTTGGTCTGATTTAGATTGGTGTGGAGACAAAGTGGAGAGAAAAAACACTTTTGACTACTTATTCAAGTACATGAATGCACCAATTTATTGGTGTTCAAAAAAGCAAAATGTTGTAGTACTATCTTCATGTGCAGCTTAATATATAGCAGTAGCAGAAGTTGCATGTCAGTGTTTATGGTTGGAAACACTGCTGGAGGAACTGAAATTAGAGCACAAGAAACCAATGCAGTTGTTTGTTGATAATAAATCTACTATTAGCTTATTTAAAAATCCAATTTTCCATAGTAGGAGCAAGCACATCGAAACAGAATTTCATTTTCTTAGAGATCAAGTGAGTAAAGGAAAGTTAGAGCTGGTGTATTGTAACACTGAAGAACAAGTTTTTGATGTCTTCACCAAATCTCTTAAACATTTAAGACTTGAGAAGTTGAGAGATCTTTTGAGGTTAAAATCTGTAAATGTTTTGATTAAGGGGAAGTGTTGTAATAATCAAAATATAATATAATTGTATTTACTGTTATTACAGTTATACAGAGACAAAATAGTTTAAATACATGTATGAAGTATATTCCAAATAATAAAAATAGAAAATCGAATCTTGTTGTCTCTGGTATATCCTGACTTAACAGTTTGTGTCCGTAAGTACATTATTGTGCATATGTGTGCTTTGCATAGTTCTAACAAAAATAATATAAATAACAAAATTTAAAAGTTAAAACTAGTGAAATATTATAATATCATTTGTTCTCACTAATAAAATTATACATATTGAAAAAACTGAATACCATTCTTCTTCAGTTGATGTTGATCATTTGTTTCTTCATTAGAAACACTTCATTGATCAAATACCTAACATATAAAAATAATAATCATAATTAGTAGTATTTAAATTACAATATAAGATATTTATTAATTTAATTAAGATTTAAATTTTACCAGTAATACATAAAACATAACAGTCATAGACAATTCTCCTAGATAGTTTAAAAAGAAAAAAGAAAATCATCATTATTTTCATTTCATTAACTTATAATGTCAATGTAAAAATCTATTTTAGAACACAAAATCAATAAAATTAATAAAATTAAATAATATTAAAACTGATAGACAATATATATAGTCATACAAGTAATAAATATTGTTATATATTCTCCTATTAATTCTTAATTTATCTGTCTAATTTTCATACTACTATAACTAAAATCTGTGAAACAAGACAAATCCACAAAATAAAAAATCAAAAGAAACAGTAACTTAGCCTTAATTTGGCACCATTTGACCATCATTTGGTTGTAATTTGTAGAACTTGCTTCCAAAATAAATTTATTTTATGAACTTGAATATTGAATTTTTCAGTTTTAAGACCACAAACATAAATACAACTACCTGCTTTAGCATGCCTGACAAGAAAAACTACTTTTCAAGAACATTTCTTGTAAATAGCATATAATAACTAACTTAGGTATATCTAGAAACAAGCCCAATACATTGTCCTAGTAAAATTCACCATCACTTTATCCCACATATAACATTATCAAGTTTTATCATTATTTTTTTACATAACAGATTTGCACAGATTTGTTATTGTCAACAGCACCTTTTTGGTATGATGGGTGTGAGGAAAAATAATACAAGAGATTCCAAAAGTAGTAAGAAGTTGAGTGAAGCATTGAAACTCAAAACCCACCCCACACCAAAAAAATCATTTCTTAAAGTTTAATTATTTTGTTTAATTGATGTTCAGCTATAAGTTTAAATTATTTAAAGATGGTAATTATTTCAGGTTTATTTTTAATGAATTAGAGAAAGAAGAGAAGAAATAATCCAAAAGCTATTAATGAGTAATTTGATACAATATGTTAAATTGCAGTCTCTAACACAAGACATTATTATTTAATAAAACTTTTAATAAAAGAAAATTTTAATAACAAAGTTTTTGATAAAAAAAAGTTAGTTGTGTCCTTTCTTTGTCTACTCCGAATGAATAATGTTTATTATATATTTCGTATTTGCAATCAGATAACAAGTGAATATAACTCATTGCATCAATGCATCCTTAAAATCTTAAAATCTGCAGATGTAGCTATAATTCCATGATATCCATGGTAGAAAACCATGTTCAAACACACAAAAGGGAAGAGGGGAAATGCTTATCACTAAAAAACAAAATTCTTTGTTAGTTTCTCAGTTGCAGTTGATAAAAAGTCTAAAAAATCAACCAATATTTTCTACCTCCATTACATTAAAGAGTAAGCTACAAAGATGTTATATAGTTTTACCTTATTGTACAAGTCAAAACTAGTTCGCACTTCAGGTGCATCAAAAGAAAAAGCAGCACACCTACTACTAAAAAATATTAACAACCAATTTGTGAAAGTTTGGTAAGACTTGCAAATAAGCATTATGATTAGACATGACTCACAGTAACTAAGCATTGTAGAAAAAATCCAGAATCAATTTTACCTTTAGTGCATAAAGTTCAAGCAAGCATTTGGTCTGCAGGTCCTCTCCCTTGCTTCAAGGCAATTTTGGATCAACACAGTAACACAATTCTTCAGTAAAATTGTCAGAGCTCTAACTTAGAGACAACTACCACTTAATGGATATGGTCCTAGAAGAGACATGTTCAAAGCTAACTTAAAGCCACTTCAATGAAGTTTCAAGACAAATAGCTTCATGTCAAAAGGATTTGTTATCCTCTATTCACTCTCTCTAACAAGCTTATCAAAATATAGAAATATAAGTTTTCTCTGAGGTGCTTGACGTGTCTTTCTAGGTTTCGAGGTGTAGTGAGTTGTTTGATGCAAAAATTGAAACATACTATCCTCCTTGATGTACCTGATATGATGAAGCAATAGACACTACTACATCATCCAAATCTAGTGACTTTACTCAATTATCTTCTCTTAAAACACTAAACATGTATATAATCTAAAGGTATGGTTTAGCAACATAAGACTTGAATTTCAAGCCGTGTATATGCTTTTAAACTATACTCATTATAGTTAATATACAGTGATTTAATTGATTTATAACTTCATGGCAGATTCGCAGCAAGAAGCGAAACATACTAAACCAGAAGAATTTGTAAGATCTTAGGTACCAAATACAACCAAGCAATTGAAAGTTCCATGATTGATGAGAAGTGTGCGAGGAAAGTGCTACTTCACTATACTTTTTCCCTTTTCATGTGCATGCCAATGATACCAAATTCAAAATGAAAATAGAGGAGGAGGAACCCTCACCTAAAAGAAAATGGAGTATTTACGGATGAGGAAAACAGATAAAAGAAAAAAGTAAAAGAGAGAACCTATGAGGCGAATCAAGAGACAAATCGGAGAGACATGATGCACCAAATCCTTCCCAAAACCAAAACACACCGCAATTTTGGAACGAAAATGCATCGTTTGACAATGATTTGTTCATTAAAATCAAATAACATAAATTAGCCACATAAGTGACTTAGGGCGTGAGAAATAGGAAAAGTGAAAATCAATTTTCAAAAACCAAGTTAGGTAGAAGGAAAACAAATACCAAATTTGCCTACATTTAAGAAAGTTGCAGATGATTTATAGTACGTGTTGGAGATGATTCATCAATGCATGTTAAAGATGATTTATTGTGTGAGTTGGAGTTCAAGATGAAGATCTCTCCACCAGCCTCTTCAAGTGCCTCCGAAAAATGCTGTGAGCGATGTTTTGAAACTTTTAAAAATTAGGTATTGTAAAATATGATTTAAAAAGATTTAAAATAGTTTAACAAAAAACCTCAGGAAGTTAGGGGTTTGAGAAACCTTTACCACTTGCCTGTCTAGCTAGAGGTTTTGAAACCTCTCTTAGAAAACCCAGGTTAAAATTGAGATTTTTTTAGTGATATGCTATTGTGTAACGGGATCATCACAAAATAAATAAAAAAAGAAACAAACACAACACATAAAATAGGATAAGTTAGAGATTTAAAACATTTCCAAAATAATTATGACTTTAAATCAATACAATTACAAACATATCATTCCTTTACCTTTCCATCCATTACATATATCATAACAAATCAAGTGTCTATAATCTACTCAAAATCAATATCATCCAGATTGATCAACTCTTATTTCAAATCTTAGATACAATTTCATATATACTTAATCAATCAATCTTGTATGATAAGGTTAATTATTATAATCTATCCTATAATGAGATCTTCTTTTAAACCTTAGACACATTCATATGAACCTCCTTTAACTCTCATCACCTAATATTCATCATCTATGTGATACTTAGAGTCAAGATACTTCCTTATTGACCAAAATCTTCAAATAATGTGCATCCTAATCAATCATAATATGGTATTCCTTTCTTGAAAATACAATGCCTCGATCACATTTCCACATCATTCAAAATCATTGATCATACATCATACAATGAATAATCACCCATCTCAATTAACATCATTCATCACACAAAATTACTAAAAAATTTAACATGACACTTCATTAAGGAATAACAAGGCAAACTTCAAGAAAAGAATAAGCAAAATTCACATTACATGACCTGAATGGCACCCGACTTAAGGAACTGGTGCCTAGCTCAAGAGTGGCGTCTAGCGCCACTCACACCCGAGGGCACCCTTGTCAAGTAACATCTGGTGCTAATGAATTTACACCAAGTCCGTTCCAACCAAAGAGCAAACCTCTTGAGTTGTGTCTGATGCCACTGATATCACACCTAGTGCCATCTTAGAAAAATTTAAGGTTTCAAAATTTAAACTTCAAAATACACACATTTAATAATATTTCTCATCATCAAAAAATAGATCAACTTTATTATCATAATCAACTTTGTTATCATAATAATAATAATAATTATTATTATTATAATTAATAATAATAATATTGGTAATATTAATAATAATTCTTTAATTTAGTATTGTATTATGTTTTTTGATTCATTGGATGAGACATAGTTTAACTTTGTAATTGTTTGCTGGTTCTACATTGCCTCTTCAAGAACTCTATGTTTGAAAATTTTAATTTTCTTTAATTGTCAGATTTTAAATCTATTTATTGGCGTTCAAAATGATTGATTTTTGTGTTGCACCTTAAATCATTGATATTTGAGATTCTTGAAAACTTTCATTTTGCTTAAAACATTTTTCTTATTTTATAAACTCAAAACTTTTGTAAAGTTCAATTCACTCCATCTTGAACTCAACTTAAAAAGATTTTCACTTTTCATTTCTAAATTGCACAATCAGAAATCAGAAAATTTTTTGGATTGCAAAATCTAAAAAAAACTTTAAATCAAAAGGATAAAGTAGAAAATTTCATATTTATGGTGGTGCAAAAGGAAAGTAAGGAGGTGTACGAAGAAGTACACTATTTTAGTCCTTTCTCCATAGCTAGGGATTTCTTTTTGCACCCATCGTATTTTTCTTATGTAGTCTTATAAATATGAAAATTTCCACTTTACCCTTAAAAAGAAACTTTCGGATGGTGTAATGTAAGAAGTTTCTAGATTGCAAAATGTAGAAAAAACATTAAATAAAAAGAAGAAAGTGAGAATTTTCACATTTATGAGGACGTAGAAGGAATACATAGAGGTGTAAGAAGAAATACCTTATTTAGGCTTTTCTGCTGGCTAGAGATTTCTTTTTGCACCCTCATATTTTATTACACCCTTATAAATATAAAATTTTTCACTTTATCCTTAAAATGACTTTTGGACTGTGCAATCTATAAAATTTTTTTGGCATAAAAAGAAAAGCTTCTGAATTATATAATTTAAAAGTCAATTTTTACTCTCATACTATGAAAACAAAATGCATTTATTTTTTAGTTTTGGATTCAGTAATTTAATACATTTTTTAGTTTCGGATTATGCAATTTAGAAAAAAAAAATTACTTTCAAATTTTGTAATCTGAAAATATTTTTTTCATGAAAAAAGTGTTTGAATTGTACAATTCAAATGTTATTTTGACTTATTATAAATTATGCAATTTGAAAAAAAAATTGAGTTTTAAATTATATAATATGAAAATTATTTTTCATAAAATAAAATTTTCAAGTAGCATAATCTAGAAGTTATTTCTTTTCACTTACAGGAACCTTTTCGTGAAAAATAATCTTTTAAATTATGCAATTTAAAATATTTTCTTCAAGAATATAATAAGATTATATCAAAACGCAATTTATATATATATAAACTCTTTTACCTTTTTCAAATAACATAACATAAACGTGTTTCGTACGTGAACCCTTTCAATTTAATAATCTCATATAATTCTAGTTGTTCATGTCAAATTTGAAAATTTTGAGAGTAGTAAAATATATATATATATATATATATATATATATATATATATATATATATATATATATATATATATTAACGAACATAAATAATTTTACATGAATATAAATTTTTGTATATATACTAAAAGGAACTTTCAACTTTTAAAAAAATATAATGCAGTTAAAAACTATTCAATGGAGTATTTGATAAAAATTACACAAATGTAAATGGGCATTGACATGTGCACTTTTTTAATTAAAATTTTGTTAAAGTTACTAAATTTAATTTTAAGATATGTAAACATACTCCAACAAATACAAATTTAAAGATATTGTAGTTTTAATTAAGGAATATTGGAAAATACTAGCTGTAAAGTTGCTCTAACATTAGGTAACATACTCAATTCCAAAATGAACTCGATTTTTAGACTTAAATATCTAGACAGATTATAGGTTTCTAGACTTAAATATCTAGGAAGATAATAGGTTAAATTAGTCTCTAAGTGCATGAACTATTTGATAACTCTTTTTTTTTTTTTTTTTAAAAAAATTT